>Ga0181464_1000677_pt1 | contig 15634 bp, 16 predicted proteins | sample InSIn2gowninarea_FD_119074 | JGI IMG/M metagenome (GOLD analysis project Ga0181464, IMG submission 119074) | Clean room microbial communities from NASA Spacecraft Assembly Facility at Jet Propulsion Laboratory, Pasadena, California, USA -... ...
TACTTTACCTCATGCTCAATATAGAATAAGTTCTCCAAGCTGTCATAGAAAACTCAGCCTGTGGGGAGTGTTTTTCTTCCTGATGCACTTGTTGATGAACTAGCTTGATCTTCTGCAACAAGCCTTCATACTCTGCCGTGTTGTTGGTGCACACGAACTCCAATCGGTTGTCCATCAAATGTTGGTTCCCTTGTGGTTCAATGAGAATGCTCCTAGCACCTACGCCTTCTATGCAGTTATAGCCATCAAAGTAGAGTGTCCAAAATATAGAATCTAATGTTACATCAATTGAACTGCTTTCTACAAAATTAGTCCTATCATCTATTATAATACAAGATAGTTCATCAGTTGGACTACAGGGGAGAGCTTCCAACTGTGTGTTCGTTGCAGTTTCTTCAATTGTCTCTGTGTGGAATTCTCCAAAATAGGTTTCCATGGCACAAATGTTAAAACTATAATTCCCAAGGATAGAATTAGTAAACATTATAGGTTCACTAGGATCATTTAATTCTGTCACTACATACTTCATATATCTTTCTTGATCAACTCTCAGCATATCACCTTTTCCCTTCTGAGGCAACAAGAGATGGGACCAATCAGTTGAGAAATATCCATTCAAATTTGTTGACCAGTCCCTACTAAGAAGCATTCAATATGCCTCAGGTATGTCGACTACCACTATGTCAATGACTTGCACGTACTGCGGTTTGGTAGTCATCCGAATCAGCACATCTTTCAATTCTCCAATTACTTTTACATTCGTTCTATCTAGTTGTATAATTTGAGTTCCAGTTTTCTCGAGCATTGCATGAAGTATTTTAGCAACAACATAAGCCATAACAGTGGACGGGGCACTGGAATCTACTAGCAAATTGTGTACGTTGCTGTTGAAGATTTCAAATGTGATAAGGAAAGGTGGAGTCATGGATTTTTATTTCCTTCCTATCATGGCTGCATTGACATCTTGGGGTGTCCGATTCATTTTTGATAGAGTGGCCTCCATGGCTGATGGCATTTGGGATGTACTGGAGGTACTAACTAGTCTGGACACCGAAGTTTTGGTTTGACTACTTGGATTGGTGAGAGGTTTGCAATTTCATTCATTCATAGTTTTCAAAAGCAAATCTCTCCACTGCGTTAACTTTAAAAAATCAAAGTATGTTATATTAGCTCGAGATTTCTTAATATCATCCACAATGTTGTTGTAAATGTTATAAACAGGGTAGGGTAGAGGAAACATACTAGCCTTGCCACTCTTAGGTGGGAATTTACCATTTCAAGTTGCCTTCATCGCATTTGGTGATGTATTATCCTTCTCTGGATAGCTCACAACTGGAGTACTCTTGGAATTACCACTAGCTTTATTCTTCTCAATAGGAGCCTTGGGAGCAGATGTCTTCAAAGGGCGAACATCTCTCTTTGTCTGGTCTACAGGCTTCATCACATCCACAATTGGCCCTTTACTTCATTTGTGGATTTTGTTAGTGTGAATTTCTTCTATACTATCTTCTTCGTCATCATTACCATTTGGATAGAAATCCTACAGTATATTGACTTGATATGCCTCATCCCTGGGCTCTTCTACTTCGTAATCTTCCTCATCTTCCTGTTCTTGCTCCAGATCTGCTATAGCTTCTTCTTTGGTAAGAAGCGATCTGATAAGAGCCAAGTCTTCCATATTTAAAATCCCTTCATTAGGTGGAGCAAGCAATGCAGGTTGACTATGACCACCTTCTACCTTCTTTCGATAGAAAGGTTTGAAAGATTTTTTGTTGTTATTATTTCCTCCATTCCCATTTGTACTCTCTCTAGAATTTCTTTTCATGTCGATGACTGTGTTCGTCAATTTCTTAATTATCCGATGCAAAACTTCCACATCTGTGGTGTCCTTTTCTTTGATATCAATCGCTTTGTCATCACTCCCATTATTATTCTTTGATGATTGAGAGGCTTTCTTTTCTTCGATCGTATGATGACATGTTGTGAGATTGATCATTTCATTCTCAACTTTTATTGCTTCATCAATGGCACCCTGTAAGGTTTGTGCATTACTCCTTTTGACCAACATCACAATAGGGACAAGGAGAGCAGTGATGTAGAATTCCATGATCATCTCATTAGTAGGTGTAGCGTTAGCCATGATTCTGTTGAAAAAAGTGTTGAACCGAATGTTAAAATCCTTGACCTTTTCTTTGGTTTCCATTTTTAAACGTGGTAGTTCTAAAACCAAGGCTACATGTGTCTTATCATCACCAAACTTGTCTAAGAAGGCCCACTGAAAATCATCCCATGAAGTTATCGATCCTATTCTCAAGCTAAAGTACCATGTGGATGTTGCATCAATCAGAGTAAAAGGGATTAAGCGACATACCACATCCTCATCGGCTACCCCCAACATGTGCACTGCTAGGAAGAAAGAGTGGATATGGTTATCAGTTGTGTCTCCCTGTTGAAGGTTGAATTTGGGTAATACTCTTTCTGCGTTCTTGGGTAAGGCGTGTTGCTACCTAGGTACTACTATAGCATCCTATGCAAGCCAGGGAGAGAGTCCTCCCAGAGGGGGTGGGGGTTGATTCCCACCTGGAGGAGGTGGTGGAGGCTGATTCCACCTTGAGGAGGAACGTTAGCCATAGTATGTGTTATGCTCATATACCAATAGGTGTCATATTTCATGATTGAATTGATGAGCCCTGTAATATGTTGATACCTTTTCTTGTTGCAAAGGTTTTCAATATTGTCAAAAAATCAAAAAATTTTAAAAATGTAAAGAGGGTATACCCTAAAAGAAAAATCAAAGGGTAAAAAGAAGAAAATGGTCGAAAAAAGAAGAAGAAATGAACCCCAAATGAAAATAGACCAGGAAAGTGTGCAAGTCTAGATGCCACTACTATTTCATTTTCTGTAATAAGTAATTGTGTGCAACTTGTTAATCTTATGCCACAATTGATGAAGAGTCAAACTGTTCAAACTTGGCTTATTCATTTTTCAATTTCATGCTGTAGAGATAGAGAATAAAATTTGACCAAACAGTTAATCTTGGCAGATAAGTAGATAGGTAGAGTAAATAAAAAGAGCTCAACATTTTAATCTGAGCCCTTGGATGTAATAAGGTTAGATTTACATAGACTTCCATATGTAAAAGAAAAAGGATGATAAGGGTTTTCCAGTTTAAGTGCACCCTAATAAAGAAGAAAAAATGTCAGGCTAAAGTAGGTAGGGTAGGTAGATGATGTTGCAGAATGATACTTGTGATGAAAATGCTTCCAAATGTGTTGATCATTATTTTTATTACCAATGCAAGGCATACATTATACTTGATGCAATTCAAGCAGAACAAGGTTAAATAACTAATTTCCCTTTACATTTCCCCCTAAAGATCTCACTAATTCCCCCTAAAAGTATTAAGGACTTTGAAAATCAAAGGGGCTCAGAGCATTTCTCTGACTTCTGGAGGGACTGGACCCTTGGACAAATGATCTAAAAGCCTAAGTACTCAGAAATCATTCATCCATCATTTCATTTAATTTCATAAATTTTGCCTAAGTAGAAAACCTATTTTACTTAGGAAATGCATATTATAGTTGGAAAACCCCTTTTCCCGCTTTATCCTAAGTTTTAATGAAAATCGTAAACGTTTTAACTTGCCACTCATCGTTTTGTTTCATATTAAACTTATTAACATCTATTATATAACTCCAAACGAAATTTACCCATTTCCCATATTATGTAATTATATTAAAAACCCCGACATTCTATATATTCCTACCCCGATGGTATATAACCATTATATGTTTAAAAAGGGATTAATAAACTTATTTGGAGTTTATTAATAACCTATCCCTCTCCACATAATACATGATTAATTAGCACCCAATAATTAATAACTTACCCATTATCCAATAGAATCACCCCCGATACAATTAAATTTGTGTTAATTTTGCGTTAATTATATTGGGCCCTGCTGTATTAACACCTCGCCCAACTTCGTTACCTATCAGCCGCCCAATCTCTGTCTTTTCATCTGACAGTTTATGATCCTATCACGACCACCCTTCCCGCCTCGCTTTAAGTCATGGTCGCTCGACGATTTTCTGCGGTACCTCCACCACGCGTCGCACTCCCAGCATGCTCGCTTGCCCTCCATCTAAAACCACCTGACCCCAAAAGTGGTGCAGGGAAACCGCTTACCACCTTCCACATAACGATAAAATGTCCCATCATGTTGACATCATCCACCTAATAAATGCCACTAAGTCCCGCCAAACCCAAATTTCGTTAAATAAATGATAAAAATGTCATTTTACTATTATTCTCTATGAACTGTTCTCCATGCAAAACAACGTTCAGTCAACTCTCCGAGCATTCAGCCCGCCACCGAGCCAAGAAAACTCCAGCATCATGCTCCGTAGTCTGTCATTCAGCCTGCAGGTACACAGTTTTCCTCCTTAATCCAGGTATTTATCTGTTTTACCCTGTAAACCTGCAATTCTTGTTTTCCACTGAGAGTTCTACCAGTGAACGCCAAAATTCAAGGTAAAAACAGTTAGTAATCGCCATAAAAAAGACGCTAAGCCTGTTGTTTACTCCATTTTTTCCCCAAAAAGCTCCAATTCCAGTTTGAATACATAAGAACCAAACATGGAAACTCTTATAGCCTTGAATGTCGCACCCATAAGTGCACCTCACAAAGACTTATATTATCTGCCTCTTGCAGATAAATATTTTCAAATAAAAGATTTATCTAGTGACAGGAACCATATTCAAACCTTCTGCCAACTCAGAGAAAGTTATATAAACAAGTTTGACATCTTTGGACTGTGGGAATCTAATATCCAGATGTATTTCCTCCCCTCAGTCCATGTTTTCCAGAAATAATTCATCATTGCTATGCCAACTATGACCCTGTCCACAGAGCAGTTATGTCCCCATCCCAGAATGTTCTTTTTCCCATAACTGCTAAGTCCATCCTAGAATGTCCCCATCCCAGAATGTTCTTTTTCCCATAACGGATAAGTCCATTAATGAAATGATACAGTTCACCTCCACTAAACCCCTTGCTCCTCTTTCCATGGGGTATCTGCTTGAAAAAGCTTCTCAATTGCCCACATTAGAGATAAGTCGTATTGCTCAGACCTTCATGCTGCCAAAGCACCAACTTAAAGGTACACTTGCTTATCTGCAGACCTTTTTCACTGGCACTGGCAGACTCATTGTTGAAATGATATCCCTGATCATGGGATTCAATTCCAGTGAATATGTTGATGACATCACCTGAGTTTTAATGTCAATCTTTACTCCAGGACAGTCCCCTACTGTCAGATATGACTATGCCACTTTCATTGCCAACAAAATCCATGATCAATTCATAAGTTTGGGTAGGGAAGGAGTCTTCAAATATACATCTTTTATATACCATATTTTGTTGTATCATCAGGCAGACAACTTTTTTCCCCATAAGAAAATTGGACTCAAAAGGAAATCGAAGGTCTGTGATTTTTTGGAGTTCCATCTTCCATAAAACCAGTGAGTCCCCTTACAGTTATGATGAGTTCATTGACTGGTTTGCACATCCATCAACCACTTATTGATAGGAGTTCCCCCTCCTAGGATCACTGGTGACATGAAGAAGATTATGCAGCCCTCTAAATAGTACAAGATAGTTGATTGGTATCTATATGAAAATCACATAGAAATTAGAATGTATGCATGTGAACTTTGCCGTTTCAAATTGCATAAATATTTGCCCATGAGATTATTTACACTAGAATATTTCAGACAGATTATAAATACAGACCTAACCCACTTTTATAATGCAAATAAAAAGGCTCAGCTGAGAATCAAAAACCAGTTAGGCCCTTTTGTCATCAATTCTAGGGATGCCTGGCAAGAAGCTGAAAAGATTTTGCAAGACCACCTTAGATTGAAGAGAAGCTTCTAGTGGGTGCCATATGACCCAAATAGTTTCATAAGTGATAGAAGGGTAAGAAACGGGTTGTCATTTTATATACATCATAAGATCCTAGAAATTGAATAGTTTTCAAATCAAGATGAATGGGTAGAAGGGACCCTAGTAGAAGAGATTAGTGAACATGAAAAGATGGAAAATACTATGAGAAATCTTGAAAAAACCCTTCACCTCGATTCCTTTAGGCATGTATTTTTCCAGCTATCTCAAGGGTCAAAAAAAGGGGCATCCAGTGTTGGAACTTCTCAACAGCCTCCACCAGAAGTCAACATACCAGCCACAAGCACACCTAAAGGGAAGGAAGTAGAGACCACAGAACAACCCACAATGACAGATCAGCCTAAAAATTCCAAAGAACAAGGTCAAGAACCAACTCCTCCACCTCAAACTAAAGCGGTAGAAACTCCAGTGTTGCAAACTCCTCTAAATGAGGAAAGAGGCAGAAAAAGGGACAAGGAAACCACTACTCCTGCCAGCAGACCCATGGAACAGCCTGGGACTAAAAGACAAAGATTGAATCCTCTATCAGAAGAGGAAATGATGAAAGAGACTATAGACAGCCACAGAGAAGAAAGGGCAGTGAGTCAGGAAACTTCTCCAATGGGAGAAACATCTCTTAGCTCACAGAGGCAAGAATTAGAAAAGCAACACAGTGCAGAAGTATCATCCACCAGGCCACAAAGCAAACATGCATCATACATTAAAAATACATTTACAGAGATAAAATCCAAGAATGATCCAGTAAGGCTTCAAATTTATAGTCAGTATCTGAAGATGGCCCCCTTAAACCAACAGAGATTAATGTCATCTTATGATATTAAAGAAGGCAAAATGATAATGAGTTATTTTAAGCCAAAGATGCAGCAACCTGAGTCACCAATAGATTTCATCAGAACAAATTTGGAGGTCCTAACCAAAGATATTCATCCTATGGACCAGATTGAACTTCACAAGCAAACTAGGGAAATGGTCTATTCCACACTGACTGACAAAGAAATGACAGCTCACAAGCTACAAAATTCCTTGGATAATACAGCTACTCAAATTCACTTGGAAAAAGCCTCCTCCCCAGCCAAGGATAATGGAATTAAAGTATTATAATAAATCATCATTGGATTGGGACATGATCCCAAAGATGCTAAAGGCATACAGGCTTTGATTAAAAAGAAAGAAGAGGACATTGCTGCCCTGAGGAAACAGGTGAAACTGCCTCCTTCAAGGCATCCTCAGATAGCAAAAGTTGTACAACAGAAATCAGAAGAAGATATGATGGACCTGCTCCTGAAACTTAATGAAAGATTAAATGACATAGAGCAGGAATTAGAGAAGTCACTGAAGGAAAAGCAGGGAGAGTCGACCTCCCAGCCTCTTGAATTAATTCCTACACGTACATCAACAACTGTCCCTTCTACACTTGGAACAGCAGTAGCTCCAAATGTCCCAGCAGCCACAGCAGAGGCAATCACAGGTACATCCACAATAGGAACAGCAACAGGTAGTAGTACTAATATGAACACTGAAGAATTAACAAAGGCCATGGAAGAAATGAGATTACATGTCACATAATTAAAACAAGCAAAAGAACAATTGGCCAATATACAAAAGAAGTATGATGCTTCAAAAATAAGTATTGTAGAAAAAACCAGGGAGATTAAAGCCTTAGGAAAGAAAGTTAAATCATTAGAACAAGAGCTCACTTTTGATAAGCCCTGGCAGAAATCAAGAAAATCCTTTGGGCCAACATCATTCAATCTATAAATGATGTGTGGGCATCTATCCAGGTGATTTATGAACAGATTGATTTAGTGAGAGTAGTACATGTAGAAATTCAAAGAACAAGAGCAGAGTTAGGACAAATGCCTAAACTGGCCAACAGGCTAATACAGTTTTTGAATAACAGAAATAGGAAACAACTGGAAGCACTTGGCATACCTTACAGGACTGACACTATTTTGGAAATAAAAAGGGTGCTAACTAAAAGGACTTTGTTGCAGAATCTAGAGAGAAGATGCTAGGATATGCAGGTGGAAATCAATTCTTTTATGCAAAAGTTCACAGTTGTACAGAATAAAGGGCTACCAAGTCCTTTGACCATCAATGACAGGTTAATGAAGCACATTGATTATGTAGATAAATTGAATAAGTATGCAGAAGATCAAGCTAGTTCATCAACAAGTGCATCAGGAAGAAAAACACTCCCCACAGGCTGAGTTTTCTATGACAGCTTGGAGAACTTATTCTATATTGAGCATGAGGTAAAGTATCTATTTCAACTCCAGCCTAATTTTTTCAGATATACAGAAACTAATTAGACTCTAAGGAAACTCTAGAAACATAGATTTCCAAAGCAAAAATGGTGGGAAGACATATTGAAAATTTTGTAAATTTACTTTTGGTAAAATGTAAATTTTGGGCTTTTACCATAGCAGGATGAACAAATATGAAGAGAGGTCAAACAGGTCGAAGAGTTTCAGAATAAGTGAAAAATATTTGTCAAAACAATGCAGCCAGCACAAAGTTACTAAAGAGGACAACAACAAGCCAAATTAAAGGGCCTGCCTCCAGCACATCTAGTGAGAATAGGAATAGCACATCATCAGTTCACCTTTCTCCTATCTTCGAGACTAAGTGTCTCTATTTTTCTATAAAAATAATTAGTCATCACTAGAATATATCTCAGTCTGTTATGAGATACTTTTGTAAATATTTTTGGTATAAATACCCCCTCAATTGGAGTATTGAGAGTGGATTCCTAGACATTGCTGTAACATTGACTATTTTGGAATAAAGTGTTGATTGGACCAATGTTGTGGCTTGCTAGATGAAGAATTGGAGCTAAGGAATTTTCTCAGAATTCTTGAATCAAACATTGGATCAATAAGTTCATCTATACCTTGTGTCTTACAGTTTTCCTTGTTTAAATATCATCTATGTTTCACCTCTGAATCATAAATGAAAAAGAATAACTCAGAATTTGTTTAATTGCACTCTGTTTTCAATCATTATTATTCTCAATGTTTTCTTCTAAACTAGTATAAACAACGAATTCTTGATTGCTCATGTTTCCTAGTTTTTCATTTCAATCATTTAGTGAAGAATTCTTGATTTCTCTTTACTGATGATTAGTCATATTCTGCTCATTTAAAGTATTTTAAAGGATTATTAGTTTCCCTTTAACCCTTTAAGCCCATCCCATCTTTCAGTCTCTAATTGTTCCGTATTTGACTACCTTGCTCTGTTAAACCATCCTTTGTGAAGAAACCAATTCCAGTTAAGCCATTTTCTTTGACTCCATCAGCCCAATGGACTAAGCTACTCAGTCTTACCCCTTTGCTATTGAATCTCACCACCCAAATTCAAATAAAATCCTTAAATTTCACAACTAGCCTAATATCATTTAAAAACCAAGCTAAATCATAAAGAGAGAGTCGTCTCTAAGTATAGATTGGCTAGAATATGTACTTAAAAGTAGGTTTGTGGTTACCTCGGACCCCTTTCCTCTTCCCAAAAACTTCTAGAAAAATCTAAGTGATAACATAGAGGCGACTCCGCTAAGGACTTGAACATTTTGTTTGTCACTATTGTTTACTTTATAAACTACAGATGGAGCCTGAAGTTAGCCAGGTAGCCTTTGAAATGCTCTTTCTTTGCAATTGCATAAGTAAATGAATGTTGCTTCAATCTATCTCCGGTATAGTTTATGGATTGAACACCTAGTTTCAAATTCTTGATCAGTTCCTTTTATTTTCCAATAAGTCTTTAAGAAAATTCACACCCCATATCTAAAGCTTCTTAAAGAAACTGTAAGAAGTTTTTTTTCCCAACCCATTTAGAGAAAAAATAAAACCCAAAAATACACCTATAAACTTGGCTCCAAAAAGGACTTGTTACACCAGAGCTAACCCTAATCCAAATCCACCCCTATGTTCAAAAACCCTAATTTGATCCCTAGGATTCTAAGGAGACAAGATAGCCAAGAGAGTTATGTCAGTTCACGGCCTTTACATAGATTAGCATCCTATCCAGACAAGTGGATTTATCTTGAGGAGGAACCTTTTGATGAGTATTTTGAGACTTATTTATTTGTAACCTTTTCTAAATCTACCTTAGCCCACATGGTTCAAGATCCATTATTCATTGAAAATTTACAACTTGAGATTGTCAGTTCACATCTTGACAGGCATTTGCAGAATTGCATTCAATCACAACTTCCTCTGTAGGAACATCAAACCTTTCTGTGATCACTTCAGCCTCTCCAAGTTCATTTCAACCTCAAGCCACCCCTTCCACCCCTCCATCTACAACTCATATTCCCATTGTTATCCCTGTTCAACCATCTGTCACACCTACTCCTCCAGCCATGGCAAAAAAATACACTCCCCTGCACTTACCTGCCAACCCAGGGGCTATGCCTCAAGACTATCAAAGAAAAATCACTCCTTTTGATGGCACTAGCACCTACATAGCACAACAGCATACTAAAAATATGACAGACTACTTTGAGATATATGAAGTTGATGCTGATGATGTTAGAATGAGAATATTTGTTCAAAGTTTAACTGGAGATGTTAGAACATGGTTTAGAGCCCTCCCTGCAAACAATATTAATGACCTACAAGCTCTTTATCAGACATTCTTTAACAGATGGGAAAAGAAGAAGGACCCTCTCCATATTTTGTCAGAGCATGAAGCCTTGAAGAGGGGAACACAGGAAACTGTACGAGATTACTATACCAGGTTTAATAATGTTTACAATGCAATACCCCAAAACTTTAGACCTCCTCTGGATTTGGCATTGATCAAATTCTCTGATGGATTTGATTCAGATATGGCATATCAACTTAGGGAAAGAGCTCCTCGAACCTTAGAAGAAATGAAAAGTATAGCTGTCAGCGTTGAAGCTAACCTAATATCCAAAAGAGCTAGAGCTAGAGCTGAAAGGAGGATACCTTTGAAAGAAGAACCTTCCACCTTTGAACAAAAACTTGATGCTATTATCAAAGGTATGGAGAGATTAGGAGATAGAGTAGAAACAATCGAAAGAAAATCCCCTTGGGATGGACAACCTAGCAACACTGGGAGAAATCAAAATTTTAGGAAGAACCGAAATCAGAATACTAGGAAGATGGGCCCTTATCAAAATCTTAGGCCCCCTTTCCAAGAAAATTATGTTGAAGCCTCCACTTCTGATGAACCAACAGAAGACACCCAAATCAATTTAATGGGACTCAACAATGGAGAACAAGTTTTCTTGACCCAAGATGATCAATAAGCCTATGTTCTGAAACAATTCCAAAATTATTCAGGTGAATCATTTGACTTTACAGAGGGATATGATACTGCCATTTATGAAGTCCATAAACAATACAATCTAAGGAGCAGAAGAATATATGTCCCTGAAACTAATAAATAGAAAGCGACCAAGCAGCCTGGAAAATGTAAGGCCAATAATATCCCTATACATATTCTATCCAGAACATACCCTAACCCATCTAACCCAATTATTGAAGATGTGTCAGATAATCAACCCAATAATAGGTAACTTTCCACTTCTATTCCCTCTAAAGGAAACGTGGAAGAACCTCCAGAAGTTGATGTTGAAACAACTTCTACCCATAACCCCACTCCTGAAAAGGAGAAAAACATAGAGAACATACAAGAAAAAGAGAATCCAGTTATCCGGAATGCAAAAACTCAGTCTCAAAAACCTTTTAGTCTGGAAGCTGAAGTAGCCAAACTAAAAATAGCTATTCCACTGTCTAAACTAGCTAAACATGATGTCTACAGAAGCCAAATTAACAAGTCACTAAAAATCTCTATTAATGAAGATTTAGTAAATGTTTTTTATGATCAACCCAAATTGATTTTTGGCCCTAAAGTGAATGGGAAATCAGTAGATGGAGGAATCCCTCCTTTCTATGTGAGTCTGAATATACATGATAAAATACTTCATAATGCCATGTTCGATTTTGGTGCCTTTCATAACTTAATGCCTAAATCTATAATGGAGAAGTTGGACCTAGACATCACCAGACCGTATAAAGACCTATTTTCCTTTGATTCAAGTCAGGTCAGATGTTTAGGTTTAATCAAAGATTTATGTGTGTCACTAGTTCAATATCCTGCTAAAACAATTATAATGGACATAGTAGTAGCTGACAATCCGCCGAAACATGGCATGTTATTGTCTAGGTCTTGGGGTGCAAAACTTCAAGGATCTCTACAATTAGACATGTCTTATGCTATTATTACAATATTCGGTCAACCCAAGAAACTGTATTGAGAAACCTTAATGAAGTACATTGTAAGTAGTCAAGAGAAACCCCAAAATTTCCCTATCTACTCAGTTCACTCTGATATGGACTCTTTTATTCTCTACAATGCTGAAATTGATCCTTCGACTGAATTGTAGCAGAACCAAAAGAAATTGTAAATGATAAATCTAGTGTTCAAATACATGAAATTTCTGAAAACAACGAAACATCAGACACCAAAGAGAAAACAAAAGAAAGCAAAGAAATAAATCTACCTCTTAAACAGATTCCTGAGACTCCCGATACAAATTATGAACATGAAATTCTCTGGCCCTTGGAATTTTATGGTTCAGTTAATAAATTAGGAGCAGGAGTAGGACTCTGGGTGCATAATCTTGAAAACGACCATGCTGAAGGCCATGCCTATAGATTAAACTTTAGATGCACCAACAATATGGTAGAACATGAAGCTCTGTTGCTAGGTCTCAAGCTGGTTAAGAAATTAGGAGCAATTAGGGTGTCTATCTTATGAGATTCTGAGCTAATAGTTCAATAGATTAAAGGATAATATTCAACAAATGATCCCAAACTGAAGTATTACAGAGACACGGTGATAGAGATTCTTAACACATTTTTGGAAACTAAGCTTGCCAAAAGCCCAAGAAAACACAATTTGCAAGCTCATAGTCTGGCACTGTTTGCAAGTACTTGCAAGTTACCATTTGAACCCAATCACTAGTTCACAGTTGAGATTAGACATAGGCCAGCTATACCAGACAATTTAAAGAACTGGCAAGTGTTTGATGGTGATAAGCAGATTAACAATTTTTTTCTTTGGATGAGGAATTTTGTAACATAAACATAGATGTAGATACGGTAAATGAATTTGTTTAAACCAACAATATAGAAACACACATTTCAGCAGAAAGTGAAACTCAAATGCTTTACCCAACCAAATTCACTAAAAAGAAAATGCAGGAACTTCAAGAGATGGATATGATGAAATTGTTGAAGGAGAATATGAAGTAATCAATTTGAAAGACAATCATTTGCCTCAGGGATTAACACCTTTGGAAGATCTTTTTGATTTCAATGATATTCCCAAGAAACCCAAAATGGAACCCTTAAGAGTAGATATTGAGGACTATAATTTGGGAATTGAGGATGATCCTAAAATAGAGAAGTTATCCAAATCCTTGCCCCCTAACCAAAAACTCAAATATGTTGAGCTAATGAGAGAGTTCCAAGATGTTTTTGCCTGGAGCTATGAAGACCTAAAATCTTATGACACCTCCATAATTCAACATACGATACCTCTGAAGGACAACCAGAAACCATTCAAGCAAAAGCTTAGAAGAATCAATCCTGTACTTTTGCCCTTAATTTAAAAGGAAATCAAACGAATGTATGAATCAAGAATAATTGCTCCTATCATGTTTTCAAAGTGGGTGTCTAATTTAGTACCCACTAGGAAAAAAACTGGAGAAATAAGATTATGTGTTGATTTAAGGAATGTTAATAAAGTTTCTCTGAAGGATAACTACCCCTCACCTAGATGGATCACATTTTACAGAGGGTGGTAGGAGCTTCTAGGATTTCACTCTTGGATGGGTTCTCAAGCTATAACCAGATCCTGGTTCATCCTGATGACCAGGAAAAAACTGCATTTACAACACCATGGGGTACATTCAAATATGTTACAATTCCATTTGGACTTAATAATGTAGGAGCAACCTCTTAGAGGGCGATGGACATAGTGTTTTCAAAAGAAATCCATGATTTTCTGGTTATATATCTAGACAACCTCACTGTTTTTTTCTAAATCAGATCAGCAACACTTGGATCATCTGAGACAAGTATTCTTGAAATGTAGAAAATATGGTATTTCCTTAAATCCTAAGAAACCATTGTTTGGTCTAGAGGAAGGCAAACTTTTAGGACATATCATCTCCAAAAAGGGCATCAAAATTGACCCTGCTAGAATAGAAGCTATTCTGCAAATACCCCACCACAGAAATGTTAAAGAACTTCAAGCTTTCCTAGGAAAGATCAATTTTTTGAGAAGATTCATTTCCAATTTTAGCTAAATTAATTAGATTGCTTAATAATATGTTGAAAAAGGATTCTATTATTAGTTGGATAGTTGAAGCCAAACAAGCTTTTGAGGAAATTAAAATGCCTTTGACTAGAACACCGGTCCTCACAAGTCCAAAGTTTGATACAGATTTCATAATATTTTCCTTTGCATCAGAAGACACCATAGCTGTTGTTTTACTACAAAAGGATGACCAGGGATGTGAAAAACCAATAGCCTTTTTTAGTAAAGCACTTAGGGATGCACCTCTAAAATACAAAATCATGGAAAAACAAGCCTTTGCATTGGTGAAAGCTATTAAAGACTTCAGAGTATACATATTGTATTCGCATGTAATAGCCTATGTGCCAAATGTTGTTGTCAAAGACATCTTAAATCAAGATGGAATTGAGAGCAAACGAGGTAAATGGATTGTTGCTATATTGGAATATGATATTGAAATTAGACCTACAAAGCTTATAAAAGGACGGGGATTGGCTAAACTCGTGACTAAAACGAATTGTCAAGCCCTAGATATTAATGAACTAGATAATGAATAGGAGATGGCGACTCCACAAATCAGCCAGGCCTTTTTAGATTCACCATGGTATGCTGATATAACTTATGTATTATTAAACCTGCAGGCTCCTCTTGGGTTATCTAGGACAAAGAAAAGGTTCTTAAAACTGAAAGCTGCAAAATTTTGTATTTTAGATAATGCTTTATTTTGGAAAAATCATGAAGGTATTTTATTGAATTGTTTAGTAAAAGAAGAAGCTGACAAGGTTCTCCAAGAATTTCATGCAGGAGACTGTGGTGGACACCTTTACTGGAAGGCAACTGCAGACAAGATCCTGAGGGTTGGATTTTATTGGCCAAATTTGTTCACCGATGTAAAGAAATTTGTCACTGCTTGCCATAAATGCCAAATTTTTTAGGGCAAGAGAAAACTACTACCTTTACCCCTGAGACCAATCTCCACTGAAAAACCCTTTCAACAATGGGGCTTAAACTTCATTGGAGAAATCCATCCTCCATCTTCTGGCCAACATAAATGGATTCTCACTGCCACAGATTATTTCACCAAATTGATAGAAGCCATTCCCTTTAGGCAATCCACTGATACTGTGATTATAGGATTCTTAGAAAGAAACATCTTGTCTAGATCTGGTTGTCCTAAGAAGATCATAACTGATAATGCTGCTTCCTTTAAATCCAATAAAATGATAAGTTTCTATAATAAATACCATATCACTCTAGGCCATTCCACAGCCTATTATCCTCAAGGTAATGGTCTAGCTGAGTCTTCCAATAAAATCCTAATTAACATAATTAAGAAAT
>Ga0181464_1000678_pt1 | contig 15634 bp, 7 predicted proteins | sample InSIn2gowninarea_FD_119074 | JGI IMG/M metagenome (GOLD analysis project Ga0181464, IMG submission 119074) | Clean room microbial communities from NASA Spacecraft Assembly Facility at Jet Propulsion Laboratory, Pasadena, California, USA -... ...
ATACCCTCTCTCTGGATCATACCTTGGTCCTCCTCGTAACCGGTGTTGTAGAGAATGGTCGAGCACCGAACAGCTTCGCTTGCTGCAAGATAGTGGATCGAACAACAGGTGCACGTAGAACAGGCTGCCTCAGAGCAGCAGCCCTGAAAGCCGGTAGACGAGTAGCGAAGGAGTTCATCTTGGAGTGGAGAGGGTATGCAGTAACTCAGATGAGCTTCGTAGAGTTGTGGTTGTGTTCCTGAGAGCTGTGATGCAAGTGCGGCAGTCCGGAGCTTTGACGTTGTTTCCTGTGTCTCAATCACGTGAGAATTCAGGTTGCGGCTGCGAGCTTTGAGCTTGGCGAGCAACTCCCGTCTCATGACTTCAACAACTTTGACCAGCGCTTTACACGACTGTTAAACTCTGTCGACCACCGTATTCACGCTCTTACGCCCTCGAGGATAATTCGCTTACCACCGCAATCATGCCCGACATTGAGATGCCCGATCCAGAGGACCTTGGCGGCAACGTCACCAAGCCCTTCAAGTTCGTTACGGGTGAGTTCTAGGAAGACAACACTGGACGAGGAAGGCCGTGAACAGAGGAATTGACTGGTAAATAGCTGGATACGATGCTCGGTTTCCCAATATGAACCAGTAAGGACGACTGTTCGAAAATGCCGAGTATACCACTGGTTAACGAGACGTCAGGACCAAGCACTGCTGGCAAAATTATGTTGATTACCACAAATGCATCCTTGCGAAGGGTGAGGATTTCAAGCCATGTCGACAGGTGAGGACATTATGCGCTGAATACATCTCGGGACACACCTCGTGCTGATATTGGAATATTAGTTCTACCTCGCATATCGATCGCTATGCCCGAACTCTTGGGTTTTGAGATGGAATGACCAGAGAGAAGCTGGCAATTTCCCTGTCGACTTGGAGCACTAGACCATGGCTCACCAGTAGGGACAGTTGAGGAGTGAGTGGTTAGTGGACACCAGAGCAAGCTGTACATACACAGGCGCGGATGATAGAGGTTTATCGAAATGGAATACTCTTGCGGCTCATTCCTACCAAACGTCTTGAAGCACATTGACTACGACGACCGCTTCTTACTTTTACGTCCAGTACTTGTAGTATGGTCGAAATTGAGTTACATAACGTCGTCAAGCTCGCTGCAAACCACATATCAATATGAGGTTATTGCCTTGAGAACATTCACGATCACTCGACTTCACAATCAGTGTTAGAAATGCTCTAGAATTCCTTGAATATGCGACGCTGTCTGCCTGCTGGAGAAGCGCGTCTATGGAGCCTGCCCTGATATAGATAGAATATTGGTTAGATCGTGTCCTGATGAGGACAAACGTACTGGGACACAAAGCCTTGATCTCTCGCCATGTGTCAAATTTTGAAGTCAGGTTCGAGTGAATTCTGGAATTTTGGTGAGTAGTAGCCTCCTAACCCCTCTTAGGCGTGACCATGAAATCTTTATGGTGACTACCGATGGATATCGACATCATGTTTCTCCCATGATCTATCTGGCCCATTAACGTAACGTCTTGCGTAACGATGGACCTTTGCTTGGTTGAAAAACCCCTATCATCCTTGACTTGGTCGTTCTATCGTTTGACCGAACTCCTTTTTAGTGCTTCCAACAACTCTGGACGTAGAGCGAGCAACTGGACCGCCTGTGCGTATGTGTACCAAGCCCGAGTTCTCTTATGCTTCTCAGGCCAATTGGCTTTCTCTTCAGTGACGGTAGCCTCGAAAAATTGATAGCTCGCTCTTGGAGCATTCCCCGTCAGGGCGGATGGTGGTCTCATGTCTGCAATCATGCCAAGGTCTTTCACCACATCACAGATGATTCCACCCTCTTCCCATGCCTCCCTCTTTGCTGCAACAGCAGCGGTGTCTTCATCAAGCTCCCAGCCGCCTTTCGGTAACACCCAGCCTTTTCGACTTGAGGATTGTATCAAAAGGACTTTAGCTTTGTCTCTTGACAGAGGCACTACTCCTGCAACGAGGCGCTCGCCGTTCGGACCGTAGCCTGACTTCATTAGAGAGTTGCCAAATGGCAGCAGAAGTAGTGGAACAAACGTTGATTGCCATTGCCCGTGCGGGAAGTCATAGTTGTTCCCGCCATTATACCTCAATCAATTCTACTGACCAAGCAGGTATGATGATAAGCTCTGTGGTTGTAAGGGAAGGTGGTTTGATAGATATATTGGATCAGGTTGAGACGTGAACAACGAGCGGTAAGGAGGAATAAGCTGGCAACAACCTTATAGGATTGTTACGGGTGACAGGAGGGGGTAAACGAGAGGGTAAACAACAATTACAGGAAATTCATAGCGACGGTGTGGTTTGTGTTTTCTGCGTGAAGCAAGTAATACTGGTTGCCTTCAGACCCGAAGCCGGGACTGGAGGTAAGGTAAAGACTTGCTAGAAAAGGATCGGGGTGAGGTGAGTCTGCGGAAGCCATGTTTCTTGTAGGAGGAGGAGTAGGGAAAAAAAAATCTAAGAAAGCGCGGGTGCATGGTGGAGGAAAATTGGCGATCAGGGCCAAAGTATTCGGGTCATTGTAGCGCGATAGTCATTGGTCTCTATCAATCCCGCCGTTATTGTTGTCTCGTATGCTAACCCGTTGCTCTTCTGCCAATTGTGCATCCGACGGAGTGCGGGTATTGGTGCTTGTGTCCTTCCAGAAGTAGCGGTGTTTACGCATACAGTACAAGTAATCCTCTGGTCAGTATTCTATCAATCCCACGTTCTTCAACGCCTGCACCGCATTCACTGTTTCTTTTTCTCGCCCACACCGCAGCTCTGCTACATCCTACGCTGGAAAAACAAGCAACAGGCTCAACTTGTCTGCCGTTCAGCAACATAAAGTGCTGCCAGCACATCAGAGGGTAGTCCACCACGACTCTGGCTCTTTTTTCCTCATCCCACTCACTTGCACTCCACAACGGCAGTATGCGCTGATGGCTTGTTGCTGGACCCTGCAAGAATTGGTTTCTTCCGATTACCCAACTCACCTACACCGTTCATCTGTGCACGTGTTCGGACACAGTGATTCTGTCGGTGTGCTATGCTGATGTTGTGTCAGTTTTCAAGGCACAGCTGTCCACCTCTCACACGACACCTAGGCACACGACCCATGGCTACTCCAAGCAGGAACCCAGAACTATGATCATGCTTTCTGCGTTCGGCTCGATTGGTCTCTGATTTCTCGGCTTACCACTAGCGAAGTCTTCCAAGCACACCGAGCTCTTTGTTGTACTGTTCTGCGACTCCGAAAGAACACTTCTTACTGGTAGCCTTGTCTTATGCAAGCTTAGCTTTCTGCCATGGCTACCGGCGTTTCCATCTTGAAACCACTGGGTAAGCTGATTATACATCCAATTCTGAAGCTTCATTTCTCCTGTTGGCCTAACTAACGCTGCACGACCCACCCACCTCCATCTACAATGAGCCTCCAACGGTTCTTTTAGTCACCATGCGCCAGATAATAACGGGCTGAAATACATCGAGGTTGTTTCGTCGGATAGCTTGTCCTTGTACACACCAGTCATGGCCCGCGTGATAACGGCCATTGCTCGAACATCCCTCTCACCCATATACTGGCGTATATACGTTTAGAACCAGGGATGAATTGGCCCATGCTAACAGGAATTCACTTCAGGCTACCAGAAGAGCCGACAGTGCGGCTATTGTAAACAGAAAGATGGAAGTATGTCATGGTCCCTTTGCTGTATTGGTCTCAAGCTCTGCTAAACGTGGATAGGTTGCTCGTATTACATGTCATGCGACAACATGAGAATTGACCACTATCAAGAACTTGTGGATAGGGGTTGGCGGAGGTCAGCTTGGCAAACCTCCCGGGTCCTTTGGCAATACTGACCGCTAAAGATCTGGTACTACTTACTACAAGCCTGATTTGCCTCGATCATGCTGTCCTCACTATACCATAAGGTTAGGCCATTTGTATGTGAAACAGTAGTACGGCACTGACATGCTCTAGGCTCAAGGCCTCCGACTTTTATGCGAAGAAAGAGTACAGATCAGCGGTCAATAGGCTCAACGACTACATACTTGGACCTGAGTACAAGAGCAAGGCAGCCATGCTTTGCCCCCAAACCAGAGAGTAAGGCTGTGTAACCCTCTGTTGTTTGAGATTCTCACAACATTCAAGTTTGAAGCGCCAGAAGCGAGACAAATTCGACCTCAGAGATGCTATTCACATGGCAGAATATGACAGGCTTCCCAAACCTGTTGGCAAAAAGACCCAAAGACCTATCGAACCTGCCTACAAGTTTGAAGTCAGCCTCGAGGGAGACAGTTGCACCAAGGAGAAACATGAGGTTATGCTTAAGTATCAGACAAAAGTACACCAAGATCCTGAATGGCGCTGGTCGGAGGCGTCGTTCAAAAGATTCCTTTGCAATGGTCTTGACAGAAAGATTCTGAAGATCAAAGGTAAGACTATGAAGCTAGGAACTTACCATCAGTGCTATCGGATTGACGGGAAATTGGTCGCTGTGGGTGTCCTTGATCTGTTGCCACATGCTGTGAGCTCAGTCTACCTTTTCTACGATCCTGATTACCAAGAATGGGACTGGGGTAAGATTAGTGCTCTCCGCGAGATTGCGCTCGCTATGGAGGGGGGATATGACTACTATTACATGGGATACTATATACATTCCTGTATTAAGATGCGCTATAAAGGTCGGTTTGAGCCGAGTTACATCTTGGACCCAGAAAGCCTCGAATGGGATTTGTTGAACGATGACCTTCGCAGAAGACTAGATCAGCGTAAGTATGTCTCGCTGTCCAACGAACGTCGACTCGAACAACAGCCAGGAGATGGCACAGCTAGTGGGCCTGCAATTGCGGAGGTAAAGTCAACCTCGAGTCGTGTTGAGGAGACGACAAAAGAAACGCTTGAAGAGAAACTGAAAGGAGAAGACGTAGAGATCGACTCTGACCCTTCGGACCCTGATGACAATGAGATTCCCGAGGGCTCCCTATTCGACTACAAAATACCAGGTGTGCTGACAAAGGCAGAAGTGTCCAAATTGGACCTCGACCACATGAAACTTCTGGTTAGGACTGCATTGGTGGATCTTGAAGACCTTCGTGGCTGGGAAGAATGGAAGATCGATGACCCCGGCACCATCAAGGGTATTGCGGCTGAGTTGATCGCCACTACTGGACCAAAGTTGTTGAAAAATTCAGCCCTGGCCCTCTTTTGAACAAGGTCGCCAGGCAGCAGATACACCACATAGCAGACATGGTTGTCATGGCCCTGGGCAAATCGAAGCTGCTAGTGGTACGCAAGTGGATTAGGAAAACAGCACACTTTCCTGATCGTGAACGAGCTCAACTGCTATTGGTATACGACAGCAACAAACCCGCACGAGTGACTTTTATGAGCCATCGCGAAGGCTGCTGAATTATGAAATTCAATTGAGGGGTATGACTGTGGCGGAGGAAGCCAGCTATTGCAGGATGTCGAGTTGAGCTTCTGATGTCCATGTCCAGTGTCATGATTCGCATCTATTCACATTCCCGTGGCTGTGGTTTGTTGATGCAACCGATGAAATAAGACGCACAACTGGTCCTGGAGAACCCAAACGAAGGCAGCGATTCAGGCTGGACACCGTTATGATTTCCTTGGAGCGATACCATCGTGGGCTTATGCTGCTAATTCAGTCACCGTATGATACCAACGCTGGTAGCTCTCTGTTTTCGATTGCAAGAATCATATATTATTGCTCTGCCACTGGCAAGACTGCATCTCCGGTAATTAGGCTTGTCCTTTCCAATGCCATCTTCCATCACAAGTTCGTGTTCCTGTTAAACGATTCAGCCTCTTGGTGATCTACGTCCAAGTTCATGATCTTCCAACACAACTTCGCGGAAATGATCTCTTCTTGAAGCCAAAATGAAGGGTTCGTTCTTCAGTTTTGGGGCACTCGCAACCTCAGCACTCGTCGCTGCACAAGTTTACCACAATTACGCTCTGGTCTGTTTTGATAGCCGTGAAGTCACAGATATTTGTTCGAGCTTCCACTACCAATACTACTGTACTTCACAAGGATCAGTGATGAAGAGAGGAAGTGGGAGACATACAGTCTGTGATGAAGGATGCCATTGTGTGGATCTCAACCCGAGAAGGAATTTCCTGGTTGGACTTACAGGCCAGAGTTGTTACGACTTCGCCGAGCGGAGCATCGAACGCAATTTGGTTGATGTAAAGTTACAGCAGCTGACATATCAACATGCAGATAGAGTATCTCGTGATATACTACCACTAGTTCACACTCCAGAGTCCGAAGACGACAAGTATCGAGATACTGGTTTCATCCATGTTGCCTGGAACTGCACCCTAGCATGTGGCAACACTCGTGATCTAACGGCCGCGTGTCAGCGAGGTCTGGACCACTACTACGGCAACTCAGCAGGTAGCATTGGCAATCTAGGACAACAACATATCGTTCTCGAGCAGAGTTACGAATGCATAGATGTCTACTCAAAACAAGCCCACATTTTCGGCCTAACATGGGATCTCATCCACACCATTACCAGCTGCAACCACGCCAATATCAAGCAGAACACCATCTCCAAAGTAGAAGTGCATACCCCGAACCCCGAACACCCTGGAACAGTCCTTCCCAACTCCGTCCACTCACACACCAAAACCAAAGCCATCAACCCCCTAAACATCCGAACCGTCAACACGCCCGTAACCCACGCCCACGACTACGCCCTAGTCTGCTACAACGACAAAGAAATCACCCGCGCCTGCCAGGACCACAAGTACGCCTACTACTGCACCTCCAGCGGCTCCATCGCACACAAAGGCGAAGCCGACTCCTTCTGCGACGAATACTATGAATGTCGGGACTTATATCCTGACAAAACCCTATCGACTGGTCCACTGGGAAGATGTACTGTTCGCACCAGCAACGCGGGACGTGAGCGATCTTGTAGATAGAATAGGAATATACTGGCCTTGACGTAGCGCCACAGGTTCGAGTGCGGCAAATTACGTGGGTATTAGTCGTCTCGCCGAGTTGTCACTGCCTGATCAACGAAGGGGTTAACAGTCGTGTTATCCCATCGACCAATCGCGAACATCTAATACTATCGTAGTTCATCATACAGGAACTGAACAGACACGCCAGGATGACTATCGGAACCGATGACTACTTACTCAGCACGATACGCTGAGCATTCAATGATCTTACCTCGCCAAAGGGCGCTGGGCGCTGTGGAGGCTTGGGTAAGTGCAGTGAGTGCAGGCAGGCAGATAGGTAGGGGGAATTGTGGGTGATGGGTTTTAAATGTACAGCCCTATCTAGGTAGCTTACTATAGCTATATCAGGATAGATTTTAAGAATCAGTTGATTGATTGGTTGATTGGTTATGATGTACATATGTACCCTCTCTGTTACCGCATTTTATGGACCATAGTGCTGCATAGTGGATTTATTGAGTTGATACACGAAACAATAAGAGAACTCCTTCGAATCCTGACCATCAGCCGGTACAAATGTCCGTAGTGTACAGTAATATAATGTGTGATTTCTATCCAAGCTCTCGAGGGTACAGTGTATAAAGTACCGTAATCTACTGTAGCTCACCAAGATAATGTCCTTGCTTGTTACATTTAATCGATCTACAATTCTCACACACAACAACAAGTCAGTCAGCCGTTCACTTCTTCACCGCAGCCACACCAGTCGCAGGCACAGTGTTATTAACAACACCTCTCTTCTTCTCAATCGCTTCAAGCCGTAGTCTCTCCGCCTCCTGTTCCCTCTCTTTCTTCCTCTGATCATCTCTCTCGACCTGTTCTGGTCTTCGAATCGCAATGTCCTTTGGCTTCAGATCGCTGAACAGCGCTTTGAACACCCGCTCTACTAACCAGCAGCCGACGTAGTCGATGATCATGAGTGTAGTGAGCACAACTTTGAAGTTGTACGTGAACTTGACAAGGCGTAGTCGCGTACTGAGTTCTGGGATGAACTCGGTTGCACCGGAGAACGCGACAAATGAGCAGGCTAGGAGACCGTAGTACATTCCCTTATTCTCGGAGATGGATTCTCGGAACGGACGACCCTGATAGTTAATTGCGAAGGTTGAGACTTGTTGAATGAGTTGCATGAGGTAGACTGCGCTGTTGAGGAGAGACGGCTCGAATTCGCCTTCGAGATCGACTTCACGACTGGGCTCGATACTGTAGACGTAATTTGAAAGGTAAATTAGCGTTGCACAGTGGATCGCGAATTGCCCAAGGACGGAGCCGAGGATGTACATGTTGAGAATGTTTGGTTGAGGTCGTTCGCGAGATAGACCTTCGACTGATTTTGCGCGCGAGATAGACAGGAAGCAGACGGACATCAACATGCCGCTGATTGTGACTTGGCCATCACCGAATTTGATACCCGATAGATAAATAACGGAGAGGGAGTATGCGCTGATCAGACAATTTAGAGCCAGGATCTTGTACATCTGAATTGTGGCGACGAGAGTGCATCGACCTTGGCGGATGATGTTTGGGATTGCGATAACATTGGAAAGCTTGCTGGTGAAGGGAGCTGCGACGGAAGCGTCACCAAGTTTTATGGTAGGTGGTTCGTTGTCGTCAAGCTCAGATTCCATAAGTGAGGAGGTAAGTTTGTCAGCCCAACCAGCCGCCTTCTGCGTAGCTTCAAGGTGACGCTTTTCTTGTGGAGTGAGGTTGTCATTGGCTTGTTGCAGGGCTTGGGCACCAGGCGAGGTAACGGTTTCAATGGAACCATTGCTTGCCTTGGCGTCGCCATTCTCCAGCGCCATGGTTTTCTTCTCGACAATTGCCTTCATTGCTGCCTCATAGTGAGGATTGGTCGGACCTGGAGGGTAGAGATGAGCAAGATGCTTCGGTACTGGCGGCGTGGGTTGGTTGAAACGCTTCATCATGGAGACTTGTTTCTCATAGATCTCCTTCATTTTAGTATTGCGGAAGTGATCACCAATCTTGTTCAAAACCTCTTGCGTGCCGTTAAGTAGGGCGACACCAATATGTGCTTGTTTCAAAGCACCAACGTCGTTAGTGCCATCGCCACACATAAGTGTGGTGTAGCCCTGATCTTTCAGACCAACGAGAATTTCTTCCTTCTGTTTTGGTGATACTCGAGCATAGACCCATGTATGGCGCAAAAGTTTCGGTAAGGCTTTCTGACCAGTGAACTTGGATAGGGCATAACCAGTAACGCAAATGTCCTTGGTGTCAATGATCTTCTGATCGAGGTCTGCTGTAGGGTCTACTGGAATGATGGTCTTCTCATCCACACTTCTCCAGACCAATTTCTCTCCGGTGGTGTCATTCTCCGGCGCATCGAGGATGAGACATTCTCTGTCAACGATTTCAACTAACCGAGCAACATGAACGGCTGTTAAAGGATTGTCACCGGTGATCATAACAGTTCTGTGGCTGCTCTCGTTCAGCATCTGGATGGATTTGATGGCATCTTCCTTCAAAGGAGTTTGCAACACCAAGAAACCGGCAAAGTGAAGTTCAGATTCGACATCTTCTCGCTTGAGATCATTAATGCGCTTCTGTCCAATTTCGGTGTCAACGGAGAGGTATTTATAGGCTAGCGCAAGTACACGAGCACCGTTTCTCGTGAAGTGCTTGAAGGTTTCCTCGTACTTGGGTGGTGTGTTGACGAGCATTCTCCGAATGGTCTCTGGTGCTCCTTTGACACCTACAAACGTGCCTTTGGCTTTTCTACCTGTGCTTGGGTCCGTCATCAAAACAGTTGCAATAGAGCTTTGACGCTTCAAGGCTGACGAAAACTGGAAGCGGCGCTTGATCTGCACAATATGTGTGGCCGGTTGGTTGGCTCTTGGACCTTTTGGTGGATTGCTGGTTAGTGTATCGTTATTTCCAAGCGTCCAGCCTAGGGCATTTAAGGTTGCCTTTTCCATAGGATCGCCGACAATGTCACCTTCATCAAGTTTGACCAAAGCATGAGCTGTAGCAAGCACGAGTGTCGTGTAAGTGCCGCACTCTGGGACTCTGGTAACCATAGTTTGTGCTCCATCAGCTTCACTTTCGACGCCTTCCTGACCAAGGGACAGTCCGGCTACACCGTCGACAACCAGGTCTTCGCCAGTCAGTGTGCCGGTCTTGTCAAAGCATGCAACATCGACCCGGCCAGCAAAAGGTATTCTGAAGGGTTCCGTACAGAAAATGGCAAACCTGCTCAAAGCCGCCAAAGAAGTGTTGACAGCCAGGGAGAGCTCCATGGGTAGCTCTGGTGGGACAACACTCGTGACGATGAGTACACAGTCAAGTAACAACTTTGATCGTTTTCTGTCATTCTTGACACCTTCTTGCCAAACATAGCCAGACGCTGCAAGAGCAAATACCAGTAGGAAGAGGATGAACCATAAAGCCTCCGCATTGTTGGCTGAGACTCGTTCAGTGGAGAAGATCATGGTTCGAACTAGACTACCCTGACTTGTTTCAAAGCCAGTTTTAAGCACGACAGCCAAGGCACCGTTGTCTGGAGGTGGTCGAACACCATTTTTGAGCTGCGGAACTGTGTCGGACCCGGTTTCGGCTGCGTTAGGATGCGTGATTTGAAGAACCTTGGTCCCACCATACAGAAAAGCATTTTTGTCAATGCCTTCGGGCTCGATAATAGCGTCTGCAGGGCGCAACTGGACAGACTCTTTTAGCAGCGGTGTACTTTCTCCAGATAACATAGCCTCGTTCACGATAGCAGTGCCTTCAATCAGCAGCATGTCGCAAGCAACACCAGAGTCTTCCTGAGTTCGATTTGCGGAGACCAGATCACCAGGCAATAGTTTGTCACTTTTGATCTGCTCCCATTTGCTGGACCGGTAAACCCAAATGTCGTACGGTTTGATGCTCATACCGCGGAATTCGTTCAATGTTCTTTGTCTTTGCCAGACCACCGTGCTCTCGAACACCACCAACATGAAGAGAGTGAATAGAGAGTAATACCAGTAGTCATCCAGAAGCCAAAGTCCGACACAGAAGATCTGGAATATGAAGAACGGTGCCACAGCATGTTCCTTGAACAGTTCCGTGAATGTTGGAACTGGTATATCAAAAGTGTTATCCCCATAGTGCTTCTGGATGTCGTTGACCTCGGCCATGGTCGTCAATCCTTTTGATTGCTGGAAGTGGCCAATAGTTGGCTTCTCTTTGCGGTCGAGAATGTACGTGAAAGGCGCAAACATGCCTGTCTCTGGCGAATAGATGAACCGGCGCTTCTGAAAGAGGAAGGAGTATTTCGTCTTTGCGCCATCGGTCTCGCGCTCGATCTTGCACATGCCTGCCGCTCCCGAGTTAACTATAGGTATAACTTTGATCAAGCGTGCATCCTCCACAGATTTCGCTTTGGTGCAAGTGAACAAGGTATCCAGATTGACACTCCATTTTGTGGACAGCCACGCCAAAGACTGTAAGCATGAGATTGTGGCGACCCAGACGAAGGTCCATTCCTGTCCATCGATATAGTCATCGTATCGGTCTTGGTCAAGATACAGGGCCAGGAATATCGGCCACAGAATAGTGAAAGGCCATACGTATGCTCGAAGGAAAATAGGTAGCGGGTTGTGTAAACTTGCTTGCTGGACTTGTTCGTTATCGACCAGCCGTGAACTGCACGAGACATTAGAGAAGATTGACCCAGCATACGATGAGAACAAATACCTTGAAATCGCCATGATGCCAAACACGAGCGTCAGCAAAGAGCTCGGGTACTTGGGTTGGCGAAAAGATGTAATTGAAACAATTGAATCGAGACTGTGTACACAGTTGCCGGTATAAAAATGCTACGTACTTTCCTGCAGCCAGGAAGTTTCGGCGCTATCAGATCCGAATTCTTGGTGCCCGCCACCACCAGAGATGCACATGGTTTGCAATAGGCTTGACCAATCACAAGCAAAGATTATCTCAGTTCCTTCTGCTTCTTACACATTCCTAGTTCTCCCAGGTCCCGTCACACGACGACGGACAAGCGTTTGTCACAACGAAGAGATCCCTGGGTCGCGTGTGGGACCCGGCAATTCACTTTTCAAACGAAACTGTATCACATTCTGAGCAAGGGATAGCCGCACGTGATCTTAGTGAAGAGTCATTTCAACAATATCAATTTCAAACACTTAGGGCTTACCATCACCTGTAACGACTGTATTGGTCTTGAAAGCCGGAACATCTCACAAACTTTGTCTGAGAAAGACGGAATTCGTACAATTGTCAATAAATTTACGTCCCGGACCACCTTCCAAGCTTCCCATTTCGAAGACTTGGCGGAAGTATTCTGAACCATGGCGGAGCCCAGCAGTAACGGAGTGAGTTTAGCAGACAAAGCGAAGGACATGATTGAGGAAGTCCTACCAACAAGGTCGAAGAAACAAGAGAAGAAAGATAAGAAGGCTGCCGAGAAAGCTGTGAAGAAGGAGCAGTATGCCAAGGATGAGAACGTTGCACCCAAGAAGGCATCCAAACCTGTCAGTACTGAAGCAGCCGTAGAACGAGATCCAGATGCTATGTTCAAAGAGGGCTGGCTAGATGAAGTACGAAAAGAACGCCCTGCGAAGGATGTGTGCACACGATTTCCTCCAGAACCCAATGGGTACCTTCATATCGGTCATAGCAAAGCAATCGCCGTCAACTTTGGCTTCGCACGCTATCATGGTGGCAAGTGCTATCTCAGATTTGACGACACCAATCCTGAAAAAGAGGAAGAGAAGTTCTTTACCGCCATCCAGGACATTATTACCTGGCTCGGCTTCAAACCTTATAAGATCACTTATTCAAGTGATAACTTTGACCGACTGTATGATCTAGCAGAAAAGCTCATCCAACGGGATGGTGCATATATGTGTGAGTGTAACGATGAGCAAATCAAGGATCAGAGAGGCGGGATCGATGAAAAGAACAAGCATCCTAGATATGCTTGCAAACATAGAGATCGACCTGTAGAAGAATCACTAGCAGAATTCCGGGCCATGCGAGATGGAAAGTACAAGCCGAAGGAAGCATTCCTGCGCATGAAGCAGGACGACTTCAAGACAGGCAATCCGCAGATGTGGGATCTAGCTGCTTACCGCATCATCGATGAGCCTGCACACCATCGAACGGGCAAGAGATGGAGGATTTATCCCACATACGATTTCACTCACTGCTTGTGTGATAGTTTTGAAGGTATCACGCATTCGCTTTGCACGGTGGAATTCATCAATTCGCGCGAGTCCTACGAGTGGCTTTGCGACACCGTCGAGGTCTACAAGCCCATGCAGAGAGAGTACGGTCGTCTCAACCTCACAGGCACCATCATGTCGAAGCGGAAGATTGCGAGACTCGTCAAAGAAGGCAAGGTGTTCGATTGGGATGATCCTCGACTGTACACTCTAGTCGCTCTTCGACGTAGAGGTGTACCTCCTGGTGCAATCTTGTCTTTCATCAATGAGCTTGGCGTCACCACAGCCCGAACAAACATCCAAACAATCAGATTTGAAAGTTCCGTGCGCAAATACCTCGAAATGACCGTACCTCGACTTATGGTGATTATCGATCCCATCAAAGTCATCATTGATAACCTACCTGAAGATCACGAAGAGGAAGTGGAGAACGCATTCGGGCCCAAGAATGTAGATATGGGTTCTCATACACTACCTTTCACCCGCACTATTTACATTGAACGAGATGATTTCCGAGAGGTGGCTAGCAAAGACTTTTTCAGACTTGCTCCTGGCGCGTCTGTCGGTTTGCTAAAGGTCACACATCCGATCACTTGCACGAGCTTCCAAAAGGATGATGCTACTGGCCAGGTAACTGAGATTCATGCCACATATGACAAGCCGGTTGAAGGTGAAACATTTAAGAAGCCAAAATCATACATCCATTGGGTCGCAGAGTCGTCGAAGCATAATTCGCCAATCCGGGTTGAAGCTCGAGTTTTCAACTCACTCTTCAAATCAGAGAACCCAGAAGCTGTGGAACCAGATTTCATGGCCGACATTCGAGAAGACAGTCTCACAGTCTACCCTAACGCTGTAGCTGAAGTCGGCTTGACAGAGATTCAGCGAAGAGCGCCCTGGCCAGAGCAAGCAGGCGAAACAAAGAATGGAACCGAGGACGCACACGGAGAAGTGAAGAAACCAGGACCGGAAAGTGTTCGATTCCAGGCTATGCGAGTCGGATATTTCTGCGTGGATAGGGAGACGACGTCAGAGAATATCATATTGAATCGTATTGTCGGTTTAAAGGAGGATGCTGGCAAGGCGGCGTAACGAGTTAGATAGGATGATGTTTGAGCCTTGAACATGATTAGACTATTGCGTCGGGCGTCAAGGCAGGAACCTCCAATTTGCCCGCCAACGCGGTTTCAAGCACTGGACATCGTTCAATGACCTGAAACTTGATGATACCATGATAGCCTTGTCCTTGCAATGTTTATTTTAGCACCACATAAACCACAATACAACTCACTTTCAATACTCAGAGCAATTACTATAGAAGACCACCCGTGCTCGTGTGAAGCGCAAACCTCACTCTCCCTCTTGCACTACCATAACCTGTCGTCGTGGCCAGAATAACCTTAATTGCGGCGGCCTGATGCACCGTTCGAACAAAGCCGCCTCTCCCAACCAATACAACTGATCAGCTCGTGATTTAGCATACATGGGACTGATAAAGTCATGTCAAACAGAAGCCTCGGTGGTGGTCGAGTGCTTGGAACAGGTCGTTCCTTAGGTCCTACAGTGACGGTGACTAAACCACTAACACCACTACCCGATCATGTTCTCTCGCCCTCCAACAGCAGTATCTCACCAGATGAGTCCGGAAGCGGTCATTCTACCCCTCCATCTTCAGAGTCTCAAGACATAGCCTCCCGAGTATCGCTCGACCATGGCCCTCCCACCCTTCCGCTTATCCCGCCGGCTGGCGACCGGCTGGCATGCCCAATATGCAACGAAGAAATGGTTACGCTGCTACAATTGAACAGACACTTGGATGATATACACAGAGAGATTGAGGTTCACCGGCAAGAGGAGGTAAAGGATTGGTTCGACAGACAGGTCGACAAGGCAAAGAAGTTCCAGCCGCTCGCCGTGTTGAATCAGAAGCTCAAGGGCCTGGATGTATTTGAGTCGAACAACGATTTTGCACGAAACAACGCTGCTCCCTCTCGTCGAGAATCTGTTATACCCAATCAAGAAGTCAGGTCTACATCCCCTAGGCCACCACCACCGCCGAAGCCAGCGGATCCAGATGATGTAGTAACCAAGAAGCATTGGCAGAGGCGATCAGGGAACGACTTGTGTTCGGATCCCGCATGTGGGAAAAAATTGGGGGCAACCACCAACGGCATCGTTAATTGCAGACATTGCGGCAAATTGTTCTGCGACGAGCATACAATGTACCAGATGAAGTTGTCCATGTCTGCACAACATGAGCCTGTCCGAGGCTACTGGTGCAGGGTCTGCGAGACATGCTACAAGAGTCGTGAGGGCTACAACGACAAGCACGGCACTGAAAGAGATAGATTAAATGTTTTTGCTCGAGTACGACAGGATACTGTTGGAAAGCGATCTATGGAGGTGTCTAGGCTAGAGAA
>Ga0181464_1000455_pt2 | contig 15619 bp, 17 predicted proteins | sample InSIn2gowninarea_FD_119074 | JGI IMG/M metagenome (GOLD analysis project Ga0181464, IMG submission 119074) | Clean room microbial communities from NASA Spacecraft Assembly Facility at Jet Propulsion Laboratory, Pasadena, California, USA -... ...
CCTCTCCCTAAAATGGATCATATATTACAAATGGTAGTAGGGTCAACCAAAATCTCATTATTGGATGGGTTCTCTGGTTACAATCAGATTCTATTTCACCCAGATGACCATGCTAAAACAACATTCACTACTCCTTGGGGCACATTCATTTATTTGAAAATGCCTTTTGGATTAAAGAATGTGGGGGCCACCTTTCAGAGGGCTATGGACATAGCTTTTTCTAAGGAAATCCATGATTTCCTAGTAATATACTTAGATAATATCAATGCATTCTCAAAATCTAATAAACAACACTTAGATCATCTAAGGTAGGTTTTCATCAAATGTAGAAAGTATGGAATTTCTTTGAATCTTAAAAAATATTTATTTGGATTAGAAGAGGGAAAACTGCTAGGCCACATAATCTCTAAATATGGTATCAGAATAGATCCTGCAAGAATTGAAGCCATCTTACAGATACAACACCCTAGGAGCATTAGAGAATTACAAGCCTTTTTAGGAAAAATAAACTTTCTTAGAAGATTTATTTCTAACTTGGAAGAACCAATTAGATCATTGAATAAAATGTTGAAAAATGATTTGACCATAAAATGGACCATTGAAGCTAAGAGATCCTTTGAAGATATTAAGCTAGCCTTAACAAAGACACCAGTTTTGGTCAGTCCAAAGTTTGATAGGGATTTCATCATATTTTCCTTTGCCTCAGAACATACAATTGTTGTAGTCCTACTGCAGAAGAATGATCAGGGTTATGAACAACCTATTGCCTTTTTAGCAAATCTCCGAGAGATGCCCTTTTAAAGTACAATATAATGGAAAAGCAAGCCTTTGCTCTGGTCAAAGCTATAAAAGATTTTAGAGTTTACATTTTATATTCTCATATAATAACCTATGTCCCCAATTCAGTAGTCAAGGATATCCTAACTCGTTATGGTCCAGATGGAAAGAGAGGGAAATGGATTGCTACCATATTAGAATATGACCTAGAAATCAAGCCAACAAAGTTAATCAAAGGCCAAGGTTTAGCCAATCTCATGGCTGAATTGAACTGTTAGGTCTTAGACATAAATTTTATTGCAGAAATGGATAATGGAGAGGAGATGGCGTCTCCACCAATCAGCCATGCCTTTATTGAATCTTCATGGTATGCTGACATCATATATGTTTTACAAAATTTACAATCTCCTCCTGAATTATCTAGGACCAAAAGCAGGTTTTTAAAAATGAAATCTTTAAAATTTTTCATACTTGACAATGCTTTATTTTGGAGGAATCATGAAGGTATCCTTCTTAACTATTTATTGAAAGAAGAATCTGAAAAGGTGTTACAAAAGTTTCATGCAGGTGACTATGGGGGACACCTTTACTGGAAAACCACTGCTGACAAGATTCTTAGAGCTGGTTTATATTGGCCCACTTTGTTTTCTGATGTAAAAAAATTTGAAACCTCATGTCATAAATGCCAAATTTTTGAAGGAAAGAAAAAGATTTTACCTCTCCTCCTAAAACCAATATCTGCTGAACCACCTTTTCAACAATGGGGTCTTGACTTCATTGGTGAAATCCACACACCTTCCTCTGCACAACATAAATGGATTCTCACTGCTACATATTACTTTACCAAATGGATAGAAGCCATACCATTAAGACAAGCCACATACACAGTTATAATAACCTTCCTTGAATCCAACATCCTATCTAGATTTGGGTGCCCAACCATAATCATCACTGATAATGCAGAAGCCTTCAAGTCTAAGAGAATGATTGATTTCTGTAATAAGTACCATATAACTTTGTGCCATTCCACAGCTTATTATCCCCAAGGAAATGGACTAGAAGAATCCTCAAATAAGAGTTTAGTGAATATCATCAAAAAGTTGTTAGAAGACAATAAGAAAACATGGAACAAGAAGCTAGTGAATGCCTTATGGGCAGATAGGCTAACCACAAAGAAGTCCATTGGTACTAGTACTTATCAATTAGTTTATGGAATGGAAGCTATTTTTCCATCATCCTTGGGAACACCAGTGATGAAGCTACTCCAAGAGTTGCAGGTTGAACCAAATGACATCCAAAGAAGAATCAACCAAACAATTCATTTACAGTAGACCAGGGAAGAAGTATACATTAGATCTTAAGATGTGCAGGAAAAGATCAAGAAGGCTTTTGATAAAAGGACTAAGGCATAATATTTTTACCCAGGGGATAAAGTTTTGAAATGGGACTCAAGAAGAGAGGATAAAGGTAAACATGGGAAATTTGATTTCCTATGGAAAGGCCCATATGTCATCTATGCATTCAGGGGTAGTAATGTTTTCTTCCTTAGAGAAATGGATGGCACAGAAGAAGAAGGAGGACCAGTTAATGGTCGAATGCTTAAACACTTCATTGAACCTAGTTACTGATTCCACTAATCATTTGTACATATTCTGTTTTTTCAAAGTTTAGAGTTGATTGGATAGTGATTCTTTGGAGTTGAAGCCCGAAGAGAAGGCCCTAAGCTTCAAAGGTTTTACTGTCATAAATAGTAATAATGTAGAAAAGTGAAAAGGGAAAAGTTGCAGAGTGACATCACAACAATTTAGAAGGCCATTGATCTACAATTTCTTGACATTTCACCAGGAAACTCCATCCCCAAGTGGAGCCACTGTTAGGTTCCTATACCATAAGAGTCATAATTTTTGAATGGCTAATATTAAACTTGTAATATGTACATACCTTTGATTTCTGCAAATGTTTTCCATATTCAAAAAATTAAAAAATGTAAAGAGGGTATGTCCTAAAAGAAAAATCAAAGGATAAAAGAATAAAGAGGTAAAAAAAGATGAAAAATATGAACTCCAAGAAATAAAAGACCATGAAAGTGTGCAAGTCAAAATGCCACTACTATTTACTTTTTGTGCAAAATAAATGATTGTGTGCAACTTGTAATCTTTGCCACAATCCATGATATTTAAAATGTTTAAACTTGGCTATTTCATGTTTCAATTTCATGTCTATAGTTAGAGAATAAATCTGACCAAATTGTTTAATCTTGGCAGATAAGTAGATTAGGTAGAGTAAATAAAAGGAGCTCAACTGTTTAATCTAAGCCCTTGGATGTAATAAGGATAGAATTAGTTAGATTGCCATTATAAAGAAAAGAAAAATATTTGGTAAGGGTTTGCTAGCTCAAATGCACCCTAATAAAGAGAAGTAAAAATGGTAGGATGAGTAGATGGGTAAGTAGAAGAAAGGTTGCAGAATTGTGATGATTGTTAGAAAAAACATATTTATCACCCTCATCATGAAAGTTCTAAGTATGAATGAGGAATGGGACTGGCATAAAATTCAAAAAGTCAAATTAACTAATTTCCCCTCACTCATTTCACCCTTTACTTAACTAATTTCCCACAATAAGTTTAAAGTACCTAAAATCTTAAGTCAAAGGGGCTCAGAGCATTTCTCTGATTTCTGGAGGGACTAGGCCCTCGGTCCAATGACTTATAGCTCTTAAATATTAAAATCCCCTCATAAATATTCACCCCCTTCAATTCATTCATTTTCCCCTAATAAATCCATTTCCTAAGGTTAAAACACCACTTTCCTAAGGTTGAAACACCATTTTCCTAAGGAAAAGCAATTACCCCCATGGATACCCCTTTTTATGAAAACCCACAAAGAAGCACTTAGCCTAAGTTGTAATGTTTTTATATAAAAAGCAAAGGAATTACAAAAAGACATTATGCTTAGTGCAATTCAATTATTTCCTGCAATTTTCATATTAACCTTTAACATTATTTATGTTAACTCCTGAAAAATAAACCCTTTCCCATATATATTTATTAAATCCCTTAACAATTAAAATCCCTACCCCGAAGTTTGAAATATAAACTTTATATTACCCAACCTCAACAAAAGACAATTAATCGATCTGCGATTAATCAAAGTCAAACCATCCGCCAATCATATCCCACCCAATACCTTAATCCCCGCTTTAATCTCTCACTAAGCTAAAACCGCCACGTTTAATTGCCAGTTGGGCCCCTCCATTACCTTCCGTGCAACTCTCGTGCCCGACTACCACACGATCTCCCCCGTCCCCATTCGACGACCCATGTTGATTTCGGAAGGGCCCGAAATCCAAACTATACCCGCCTGAAATGGGTTGTTTTCCACTGGGCCCCCGAAGCTACGTGGTGCTCGATGAATGGAATTGGGTGGCCTCCCCCCAATACCGCCAAGCGCGTAAAGGCTATGCGAATTAAACCACTTACCACCAGCCAGATACCCACCAAAACAGTCACTATTCATCCCGCTATGCGACAAACTGTCACTGTTTACCCATACTCACCAAATTGAATTTTTGCGCATAAATCCAAAAAAGCCCCAAATCATTGTTTTTTCGTTTTTAACTGTAATTTTCCATGCATGCGCCTTTGAACGTTAAAAGTCATCAACCCATGTACACTTGCACTCTGAAGATGCCAAAAGCTCCCAAATTTCCTTCAAGCCTATTTGAAGCCTTTTCAACCGTTCAGAATTGCCAGTTACCCGGTTCACACCCCGTTTTCTTCAATTCCAGGTATTTAAGCCAGAATCCATTGAAAGCCTTGTTAAAGTTCCGAACCAGTCTCTTGAGCTTTCTTATTTGAGATTAAAGGGAATTTTAGTAACATAAAACCCACTTGGAATTGAACCTCCTTGCCTCAAAAAACTGAAAATTCACCTTCCCCATTTTTAAATCCACAAGAACTAAGGATGGCTGCCCTAATTTCCATGGATGTCAGGCCAATTAATACTCCTCACCTAGACCTGGACCACCTTCCCCTTGCTGATAAAGACTTCCAAATCAAGGACACCTCTGTCCATGAATCCCATCTCAAGTTATACTGCCGATACAAAGACCAATACCTAAACCATGCTGACAAAATAAGTCTTTGGGAGTCTAATTTGCTCAAGTATCAGTTCCCTGAGGTGCACATCTTTCTAGAGATTGTCTACTATTTCCATTAAAACTACATTCCTAGTCAAAGGGCAGTGATCTCCCCTGACCAAACCATACTTTTCACCATCACTGCTGAGTCAATCAATGAAATGCTGCAACTGAAACCAGGGCAAAACTTAACCCCTATTTCCATTGAAGAATTACTAGACAAATTTCCCAAGCTTACCACTACCAAGCTTCAAATGTTCTAGACTTTTATTGTAGAAGAAAAACATACCCCACAAGATCCTCCTCCATATATATATACCATATTTTCTTAGTTTGGCCAAGACATTGTGTCAATGATATCTAGTATCTTAGGCTATACAACCAGTGAATACATAGATGAAATCATCTTAGCCTTCATGCCCATTTTTACTCTAGGACATCCCCCTGCTGTCATGTATGATTATGCCAAGTACATAGCTGATAGGATGCATGAACAATTTCTGAGAATGAGTAATGAAAGTGTATTTAAGTATTCTTTAGTTTTGTACCACCTTTTCTTATATTACCAAGCTAACAAGTTCCCTTTCACTCTCCAAAAGCTTGACACTAAAGGTCATCCTAGGTCAGTAATTTTCTGGAGTCCTTTGATACATAAGTATGATTCTCCATATCCATACATAGATTTCATTGATCTTTTTGTACATCCAGTAGTGACCATGCTGCTAGGAAGTCCTCCTCCAAGAATCAATTCAGATATCAGAAGGATCCTGCAACAGAAGACAGAAAAACAAAATGGCTCCCTACATTCACCACCGAATCCTTGAGATAGAGAAATATGAAAACCAATTAGAATGGGTGGAGAATACTTTAGTGGACATGGATAGCACTGAAGTAGCAGTTGAAAATGCTCTAATTGATTTAGAGAAAAGGCTTGATGAAGGTTCTTTCTTGCAGGTGCCAGGAGAATCTCAGGTCCAAGGATAGTCCCAAATCCAAGAAGAATCACAGGCACAAGGAGAATCTCAAGCACCAAATGAATCACAAATAGAAGAAGAATCCTAGGTGCAAGAAGAGTCAGAGAAGCCAGACCTATCAAAGGAATTAGATCAAACAGGTATACAACATATCCTAGGTGCAAGAAGAGTCAGAGAAGCCAGACGTATCAAAGGAATTAGATCAAACAGGTATACAACATCCCACTATGAGTACTCCCCCTAATTTGCAAACTCCTCTCAATGAGGAGAAAAGCCTTAAAAGGAATAGGGAAGAGGCCACTACATCAGGTAGGGAAACTACACAAACATATGCAGAGACCAGCATGGTCAAAAGGCAGAGGTTAAATCTTGCTTCAGAACAGGAATTCACAGAAGAAATTGTTGGGGCCACTAGCACTGAAAGAGAAAGAAGCATGCCTGCCACTCCTTTTAGGGGCACATTAGAACCTTCCACATCACATACTCAGATGTTGGAAAGGCAACAGAGTGTTGAAGCGTCCTTATTTAGGATGCCAACTGACAAGGATCAAGGCATCAGAGAAAGGTATAAGGATATAAAGGCCATGAATAAGAGGCTAAAAGCCCAGACTTATGCACAGTACCTAAAGATGGCACCTACAAACCAGACAAGGTTTATGTCAGCCTATGATGTTAAAGAAGGCAAGATGCAAATGAAATTTGTCAAACCTACCACTCAGCAACCAAGAACAACAGTTTACTTCAAGAAGATAGATTTTGAAGTGTTGGCAAAGGAAATACATCCTATTGACCAGATCGAGCTGCACAAACAGACATGGGAGATGATTTACTCCACCTTGACAGGGAAAGCCATTGCAACTCACCTATTGCAGAATTCCCTAAATAAGAAGATAGATTTTGAAGTGTTGGCAAAGGAAATACATCCTATTGACCAGATCGAGCTGCACAAACAGACATGGGAGATGATTTACTCCACCTTGACAGGGAAAGCCATTGCAGCTCACCTATTGCAGAATTCCCTAAATAACATATCAGCTCAATTCCAATTGGAAATGGCCTCTTCACAGGCAAAAGACACTAGAATCAAGTCCTTAGAGGACTTAATCATTGAGTTGGGACATGATCCCAAATATGTGAAGGCCACTGAAAGATTGATCAAGAAGAAAAATGATGACATAGCTGCTTTGAAGAAGCAACTTAAGATTCCACCACTACATCACCCACATACTGCAGAGGTCCTATAGACCCAAAAAGGACAAGAAGAGCTCATGGAATTGGTCCTAAAGCTAAATGACTAGTTGAAAGAAATAGAGAAAGAATTGGACACATTGATTCAGTCCAAACAAAGTGAACTGGCCACCACTTCTACAACTGTCATTCCCACAGTAACAACTATAGTTCCCTCAACACTGGCAGCATCCTTGGCATCAACAGCTCCACCTACCACAGCACTACCAGTCACAACTGAGTCTACAACAAAAGGTCCCTCAACAGAAAAGACAACAGAGTTAGTGAAATCCATGGAGGAAATTTCCATCCAGACAACAGAACTTAAGAGGTTTAAGGAGAAAGTGGCAAGCTTAGAAACTGTCTACAAGCTTGCCCAAATACAGTAGAGAGAAGAAACATAGAAAGCCCTAAGGATGGGTGAGAAGATTAAGGTCCTAGAGAAGGATATAACTCTACAAAAGCCACTAGGACAGACTAAGGAGATGCTCTGGGCCAATATCATTGACTCTGTCAATGATATTTGGCCATCAATTCAGGTAATATTTGAGCAAACAGAACTGGTGAAAGTGGCCATCGAAGCAATTTGAAAGGAAAAGGAAGACTTAGGAGACCAGCCTGAGGATGCTAATTGAATCATCCACTTCTTGAACAATAAGAACATGCATGAACTAAATGAGCTTGGTGTGGAAGACAAAACTGTAGCCATCATAGAAGTCAAAAAGGTTCTTTCTAAAAGAAACCTTATGTTTAACCTGGAAGAAAAATGCCATAACATGCAGGTGGACATTGACAGATTCATGGAAAAGTTTCAAATTTTGAGGAATAAAGGCCTTCCAAGTCCTATGGTTATCCATGACAAACTCATGAACCAACTGAACTATGTTGACAGATTAAGGAAGTTGGCGAAGGACCAAGCAAGCACTTTAGGTATCAAGGCCTTGCCTACAGGGAAAGTATTGTATGATATTTTAGAAGATCTATTCTTTCTGGAGCATGAGGTGAAACACTTGTTCGTCACCAAGCCTAATTTTGCCAAATACATTGAGACAGACGAGATCTATAGAAGAATGCTCAAAGTAAAGTTACCTGAGGATGAATGGTGGGAAAAAATGACAGATTTACTATAAGTTACCACAGTAAATCTGAATGACAGCTAGATGAAACAGGTGAAAAGGGTCAAAGAGTATCAGTAAAATACTAAAGACAAAGATGATTCCAATGTACACATATTAGCCAGCTTAAAAGGGCTCAAGTTCAACTGCAATAGCCAGCACTACCACAATAAGAGGGACAACATGATGCAGTTTTCCATCTGTCTCTATCTTCATGCTTGAAGATATTTTTGTTTCCTTAATTAAATCTCAAATTGTTATGAGATATTTTGTAATATTTTTTGTATAAATAATTCCCATTTCGAAGTATTTGGCGTGGATTCAAAGACATTTCTATAGACTTGGATATAAAATCAAAGTGTTATTGTATCAAGACTGGATTGGCTTGCTGGATCATGGAATAAAGTTCAGAAATTTTAGAGGATTCTTGTGTAAAGTGAAAACCAAATAAGTATTCTCTCATGTGTATTATTGTTTTTCCTTATGTTTATTAATAATCATATGTGTTTCTATGAAATCTGAATGGTAAACTAGGAATGATATTTTAGAACTTACTTTAATGCACTCTGTCTTGACTGTTTACCTTCTTAATATTTTCTACTAAACTATCTTAGTTAGGGAATTCTTAAATGATCCCTTACTTCCATAGTTTCTCTTTGTGGTCCATGTAGCAAAGGATTCTTAATTGCTCTTTTTTGATGATCACCCTCTGTTCCTCATTTTGATCCCAGTCTAAGGATTCTTCATTGCCCTTTTACCCTGGTTAGAATCATTCCATCCATCAATCTTTTGAAGATTTACCTTTTGCTTTGGTAGCCTACCCTGTGAATAATCCCTTTAATGATCTGATCCAGTTAAGCTATCCTTTGATTGAATCCATAGCCCAATGGCTTAAAGACCTAGCTCTGTCCATCTGTTCCAAGAATTCCACCATCCAACTTTCAATCAAAATCAAAATCCTCATGAACACTAAGAACTAGCCTAAAATCTAATAGAAACAAAGTTAAATTATTAAGAGAGAGCCCTCTCTAGACTTTAGTTGGCTAAAACCTGAGTCTAAAAGATTTGGTTTTTCGTTACCTCGGATTATTACTTCTTTTATTAACTTCTAGGGAAAACTTCTAAGTGATAACAAGTTACTTATTATGGAAATGACTAGTGGTACGGCGGAAAGGAAGGGTACAATGTGTGATCATAAAGACTAGAAAAAGCACCTACGTATGTGTAACTTACGGACTATGACCACATGTGTGACTATTAATTCTACTTCCCCCTCAACCAAAAATGGGTTACAGTGTGATGATATTATTGCCACAACCTTATTGAAATTTCACTTATTTCTATGATAAAAAAGATGACTCTAACTAGCTGCTTAAAATGACTGACTAACTCTTATTACCTCCTACCTACTTGTGGGCTCATTTCTGAGACCCTCTTTTATCTTGAATTTGTGGTTGATGACTTGTGGAAGAGCTTTAGGCGTGCGCCATTTACCCATTCGTGCAACATGTTTCTGTCTAGTTGTTCCAATCTTATTGCTCTAGAATCTTTGATTTCTGTAACTATAAACAGGCCCAGCCAGTGCATCTGCAGTTTCCCTGGGAATTTTTGGAACTTGCTGTCTTATAGTTGTACCTGATCCCCAAATTCGAGTGTCTTCTTCTTGATATGCCTATCATGCCAAGCTTTCTACCTTCTTTGGTCGACTGATTGATGAAATAAGAATCAGGATTCATCAAGTTCCATTAGCTGGCTCAGCCTCTCTCTCAATGCCATATTGTTCATCATTCTCGTTGCTTCAGATATGAACATGCTTGGTATTATGAACTCTGCTGGCACCACTGTTTCCCTTCCGTACACTAGCTGAAACATAGTTTATTTATGAAGTCTCTTAACCATTGTTCTATACACCCATAGAGTCGCTGGTATTATTTCATCCCAGTCATCCCTGTTGATGGATATAATATTTGTTAGACATTTCTCCAAGATTTTTTTGAATGCTTCAAGGGTGCTGTTGGCCTATGGATGATACTAACTACTTTTGTTATGCTGAATCATAAAATTCTTCAGAAGAGCCTCAATAGTTTTGTTTATAAAATCCGTTCCTTGGTTGCTTGTGAAACTCCTCGGGCATCCAAACCTCGAGATCATGTTCTCGAAAATAAACCTTGTGGCTGTGTCTGATGTATAGTCCCTAATGGGTGCATCTTCTACCCACCTGGTGAGGTATTTTGTTGCAGTTATTATGTATCTTGCGCGTGAATGCCTTGCTGGTGGTGTAATTGGTCCAATGAAATCTATTTCCCATTTCTCAAATATTTGCAACGTGTGAATGGGATTTAAAGGTAGCTCATCCCGTCGAGAAGGCTTCCCAACCCTTTGACAGGCATCACAACTCTTAGAAAATTCTTTAGAACCTTTATGAATGGTTTGCCACCATAGTCCTGCTTGCAGTATCTTCCTTACGATAGCTTTACCTCCCACATGGTCTCCTGCGACTCCCGCATGACATTCCCATAATACATCTTTTCTTTCACACTGAAGTATGCACTATGTCAATACTTGATCTAAGCCCATTTTGTAGAGGTACCGTGCAATTAGTTGGATGTCTGCTGCCCTTACTATTAAGTGGCACTTCTGTGCTGCTGTATATCCTTTTTGGAAATGGCATGTTGTTAATAAAGTGGCGATCTCTTCTAGGTGATCCAGGACTACCTCTATTCTAAACAAGTTGGCATTGGGCAACCGATCATCCAATGCTCCCTCATTCTCTCTTGTTTCCTGTTGTGACAAGTGGTCTGGTTCCATATTCAGTATGTTGGGTTTTATGACCACCTCAAAAGTAAATTCCTGGAACAACAACAACCATCAACATATTCTACCTTCCAATACTGGTTTGTTTACCAATTATTTTAGTGCAGAATGGTCAGTAAATAATTTGAATGGCGTGCCCAACAAGTAATTCCTGAAATTTTGGAGAGAATAAACCATGGCCAAGGCCTCCCTCTCGGTTGTCGTATAATTCCTTTTCGTAGTTGACAACTTTCTGCTTGTGTAATACACCTGGTGGTTCATATTTCTCTCCCTCGTTACACTAAGACTACTCCTAGCGCTATCCCTGACGCATCAATGTGCAGATGAAACTTTTGTTCCAATATAGATAGACAAGGATCAGGGTGCTTACCAGTTTTTCTTTCAACATATTTAGTGTTGTTTGACATTCCTCGGTCCAAATGAACTCTTTCATCCTCTTCAATAATTTTTTCATTAGGGCTGTGATTGATGCATAATTCCTGATGAAGCACCGGTAGTACCCTTTATGGCAAAGGGTTGACCTCAGTTGCTTCACATTGCGTGGCGTTGCATGTTCCAAATGGGACCGTGAAAATACATTTCTTGAGGTTTAAGGAAATTTTTAGTTGTTGACACCTTTCAAACATAAACCTTAATAAGCTGGTGTGTTTCTTTAGCAGGTTATATACCATCCAGTCATCCATGTACAACTCTAGAAACTTGTGAATGTAGTCCCAGAATGAAACAATGAGAATCCTTGAGAAGATCGCTGGTGCATTCTTCAATTTGAATGGCATTAAGTTGTATGCATATGACCCCATTTGGTAGTGAATGTTGTTTTCCTTTTATCATCCTCAGTTATTTGAACTTGATGGTAGCCCAAGAATCCATCTATAAATGAATATGCTTCATTACCTGCGACAATGTCCAAGACCTCATCACTAAAAGGTGTCGAGAATGGGTCATGCACACATGAATTTTTGGGATTTCTGTAATCAACGCATACTCTGATTTCGGTTGCATCCTTCTTGTTTTGTATGACCATTGGACTTATCCACTCTACTTCATCTACCGAAAATATAATCCCTGCTTCCAACATTTTGTTGATTTCCTTCTTAACCTTCTTCTTCACCCTTGGGTTCAGTCTATATGGTCTGTGATTTACCTGGCGTGCATTCGGCCTTAGAACAATCTTCATCTCCCCTATGTCTCCTTTTATCCCCTTCAACTTTGCTAATGAAGCAGGAAACAAGTCTTGGTACTCTTGTAATAGATCAAAAATTTCTTTTGTGGTCTGTTCATCCCAGTAATCTCCTTCAGACGCCATTTTGGGCTTATCATCTTTCCCAAGATTTTGTTTTCTTAGCTTCATTGGTAGAAGGTGAGAACCTTATCTTGAGGGAATCTCCTGGATGTCTCTCTCTCCTTCTGTTCCCTCGAAGGTCATATGTCTCAATCCGTCTAACCCATCCTCTTCTATCTTTGCATCCACTTTGTCGTAGCTTGCATATTCTGTAGAATTTATGTCATACAGACACTGTAAAAAACTTTCATCAAGACAACCTTCAACTAACTGTCCTGGGGCGAACAAAACCCTTTTTATGGCATGGAGTGTCTCAGTCATGCATTCATCGTTACCTCTGAATGAAAAGTTTCTAACAAATTGTGCCTCCAAAACATCCCAATCCGTTTTTTGTCAATGGAGTTCTTCCTGTACGTACCAAGCTCGGGGAATGGTTCCCAGGGTATGTATGAATATGTGTACCCACAGATCCTTCGGTATTCCACGATGTTTCCAATCTTTTATGCAGGGTTCGATGTGCTTCTCAAGACTTGAATTCCCTTTGTATCTTGCATTATCCTATGGTTGGTCTTCATCCTGGGAAAATATTTTCCTCATGGCTTTCTTAATGGTTTCCCAGTTTCACAGTGCACTACGGTGTGTTCTCCACCATCTTGCCGGTGTTTCCATGAGAGTGATATCAAGAAAGGGAATCTTTTGATCTTCCCTCATTTCTCTGTCTACCCTGTTTAATAAGATGTCCACCGATTCAATGCCATAGTACTTGTGATAGTCGCTTATCTCTGTTCCTATCCAATTTAATCGGCTTATCATTTCACAACGTCTAGTGTTTAGTTCATATCTGCCTTGCTGCCATGCATCCCATGTAGCTTTCGAACCAGTCTCTGAGCTTTGAATACTTCTCCAACTGATAGAAACTCCTGCAGTAGGATTTATGTAATCTTCCCTCTTTCCCACTATTAGTGTGTATAGATGGTCTAGCATTCCTGGCTCATCCCTGTCATCTACTGGTTCTGTGAACCTGGGTCCTTGATAAGGGTCCAAGGGTTGGATCACCCTCATTCCTTCTGCTTCAAAAATCATCAGATCTTTCTTTAGGTCGATGACAACATAGTTTTCATAGGCTTAGTCGATCCCAAGGAGCATTGGGTCCCTATAACCCATTATGTTGATTACCTCAAATTCAGTGTGTGTCTTCACCCCCACCACATCTACTTCCACATTTTCTAGCCTTCCAATGGGTAGTATACAATACTGGTTCGCCATTCTTATTTGAATCGGTGATTATTTCATTTGCGGCTTCCCCATTTCCTCCCATGTTTCCCTAGGCAGGATGTTGAGGGACCTTTTGTTGTAGACTCAGTTACATCTGATCCTAGGTCTAGCATCGTGTCCCTGATCTGGAATCCCGCAACCTGAGCATTAATTTAGAATTCCTTTCTGCTTCTCTTCTTGTTTCATCTCACTCTTCTGGAATGATTTTTTGGTAGGTTGGCAAGTGATCTTTTTCTTCCCCTTCATCCACTGATAATGCAACCTTTAAACTCTTTCGCATCTCCTTTAACATGTATTCATCTTCGACAATATTTAGGAATAATTTAAACCATTCTTCAATCGGCTGGTTATGATCAAGCACATGGCCATTCTGTCTCTAGTCTTCCTTCATCTTGGTCATCCCTTCGAACATCTTAGCTGCTTTGTGATAATAGTACTTTTGACGCTCAGGCTGATATGGTTTCTTTGGAGATGATGCTCTAACAATCAAGGGTGGGTCTGTCGTACTACGATCCTCCCTCATTTTCTTTCCTCCTCTTGTAACTATATTAATATTGGTTGCAGGAATACCGTCATCATTACGATGTTTGACATTATCAAGGTTAGCCCCCCTCTGTCTGGTCCTTTCCTCCCACTTTGCAATAAGTTCTGGGAAATCCTCCGTGGTATGGGTATTAATCATGCATTGTGAGTACCATGGTCTCCTAAGGAGTGGAAATTCACTGGTGACGTGTCCTTCCTGGTCACAGTTGTAACACCTTACGAGGTCTCTTCCTCCCGTTCTTCCTCCTCTCCCATTTCCTCCTCAGTTTGACTTATTAATCCTGAACGTCAATCTGTCCAACCATTATGCTAGAGCATCTAGTGCTCGACACTGGTCAGTGTGATATGTTGTAGATGCACAGAAATCACAATTTTTATTAGGGACGTTGGAGTACTTCTTCAGTATTGGGCACATCCGTGGTAGATGTCCATACATTCTACAGATTTCACAATAGTCCTAGTTATTTTGTCTCGAAAAAACTCCTTGTGCTCCTACTACCGCAACTCCTGCGGTTGGTGGGGTCCCTGATGATCTCGTAACCCCCCATGGATGGTTAATTCCTCGCAACCTTAGGCATTCTGTCGTGACATGTCCTTCCACAATGTAATGTGTGCACCATACTTTAGGTTTGGCTAGTCGCACTGGTTGAAGATCCTTCAGTTTCTTTGTTAAAGTTATGATCTGATTCTGAAGGCCCATGATTGATGGATCCAGCAAACTTGTCCATCCTTGATATTCATGAGGATATCCATCCATGGCATCTATGCATGATTCTTGCTCCAAATAATCTTGGAGAGTTCTAATTTTCTGTTTCATTAATGGCATTCTGGTGAGGGGCAAGAGTGCCTTGATAAACCAGTCCCGTTGGTGATTCAGGTCTAGAGTGTAACTCAGCATAGCAATGGCATCCTTAAACCTTTACATGAGTTCCCAATCCATTTCACCCTCCTTCTGCTTGATCTCCCACAGTTCTAATAACCCTTGCTGGTCTATCTGGGGTACTTTGAATTCATGCACGAATCCTCTCTTGATATCATATATCATGGGATTCTAGTTTTGCTCCACCCATTTTATAAATCAACATAGATCTCTCTCCCTCAGTGTGGTCTGGAACTCCATTGTCTTGACATTGTCTAGAGTCTGACATGCTTTCCAAATAGCTTCACTGAGATACCAGTGTTGTTCCACGTCTTCGTTTCCCCTCCCCACAAACTCTGGATATTTGGTAAAAGATCCCGCCATGTTTACTTGGTTATGAGATAGCAACACGAACCCTTTGTTCCCTGGCTATTGGGATCCTTGCGGTCCCAAGTTACTAATACTATTGGTTCCCTTGTTGCTTCCAATATTAAAAATCGCCTTATATTTCTCGCGCATGCTATGTACCCGTATTTCCTTGGCTAATTTAATAACAAATTTCTTCGGATTGTAGTAAGGTACCAGGGGAAGAAAAAGATCACTTGCCAACCTACC
>Ga0181464_1000557_pt2 | contig 15617 bp, 19 predicted proteins | sample InSIn2gowninarea_FD_119074 | JGI IMG/M metagenome (GOLD analysis project Ga0181464, IMG submission 119074) | Clean room microbial communities from NASA Spacecraft Assembly Facility at Jet Propulsion Laboratory, Pasadena, California, USA -... ...
AATAACAATATGGGGATTACATGGGCATAATAATATAATAAGGGGGTTGTACTAATAACAATAAGGGGTTACACTAGCAGTATAGGGACCTAACAAAAAGAGTTTCTATTAAATTGGATTTGAGTAAAGTTGATATTATATTTTTGGTTGAAACTTGGGAGCACAATGAATCTAAGTTCCCTTACATAGAAGGATTAACACTGTATTTGGCACAAAACAATAAAAACTTTGGACAATGGAATGGAGACATAAATTTCTACTTAAATACAACACTCCTCATGTTTAGCATTAGAAGAAATATCCTTTCAATCAATACATGTAGATGGTGATTTCATATATTAACGTCAAGAAGACTTATATAGCAATCTGCTACTTCATGCTTACTAACTCTATCTTTCATAAGAAAAACAATTTAGAGGAGAATTATCTTTACAAAAGCTTAGAACATATATTTACAACTTAATAAATGAAAGTAAGTAGCATACTCGTGTTAGGAGACATCAATGCTAAAGATGAAACTAATCAAGTTGTTCTTTTAAACAATGCTCTCAACCCTAATCCTCTATTATTGATCCAAATGGATCCTAGAACACTCTCTACGTTTTCATGAACTCTCTAGAAATCATGCCAAAGATTAAAAGTCTTATAAATATCAAGCTATCAGAAGGAATCCTCAGACAGTTGCAATGGCGATCAGTGTGGATCAACGAGGGCCATCGATCTAGCACACAGAGCGGCGAACCATGGTAATGCGCACTGACACCAACTAGCAAATGCAGGGACAAATTTAAGCTGCGGAGGTAGTTTCTGATATGCGATTAGTGACAAGTTGCTAATCGCATATCGTAGGGAAAACCTTTCAGTAAAGAGGAGCCCCGAGCACCCGGACCCAAAATAATTATATAACATGGAAATTTTTGTTTTGGTTCCGTCAGAGCAGGAGTCCACAAAACTGGCAGGATATCGGAGGGGCTTCGAGCGGTAAGCAGTTTCAACTGAGTTTCGCCCGATGCCATACAACGAGTGCTGCACATCGTGGGGAAGAGAGAGAACCACTCACATCGGACGGGTAAACATCATGTTACTTAGCCGGTTGATATGAATGATGACCGTCAGATCTGAGGTCCCCAGATCAACGGCGGAGACGCGTTCAGATGGATGACCGGATTTGACAATGTTATGAAGTGAGATCACATAGAATTTGAAGTCCGATATGGATGATGCGTCGGCAGAAGGTCGTGTTTCATGGGCATTCTTGGAGTTAACAGAAAAAACGGTCATTTCAAATATGTCCAAGAGAATTGACACTCATTTGTTATGAAATAGGTGGCCACTTCCCTATGAGGCATTATACAGTGATTGATTACCTAGGACAGAGGGATTCAAACAAACAACGGAAGAGGAACCAGAAAGCCGGGAAGCAAAAACGAACAATCAGGAAGAAAATTGGGTCTAAAGCCACAAATTGACAGAGAGAGAAGCAAGAAGAGAGTAGTAGGTAGTAAGCTGAAAGCAGAGAGAAGAAGTCGAGCTGACCTGCAGAAGCAAAGGCAGCATCGAGCCAGAGTTAGGATAGAGACAGAGAGATTCAGAGGGCTATTACAGACCAAAATTACAAAACTTAAATATTCGAAAGTATAAAGTTACAGTTGTTTCAAGATCGAGCTCCTAAAATCAAGAAAAAACGAGATTAGGAAGTTTGATGGCAAGGATCCAGTAAATTGGATACTACATATGGAGAAATATTTTGGTCTACATGGTGTACCATTGTTACAAAAGGTATGTATTGCATCTAATTATTTAGAACCAAATCAATTTTTATGGTATAAATGACTTTGTTCTTATAAACCACTTGTCACGTGGTCAATTTTCACAGAGGAAATGATAGCACATTATGAGGATACAAAGAGAAACACCTTCTTTAGCCAATTGATGAATCTCAAACAAAAGGGTTCAATGGCATAGCACATTAAGGACTTCCAAAAATTGAACATAAGGGTAAATGATATTCCAGAGAAGAAAATGGTTGGTCCGTGTTCATAGGGACTTTAAAGGATAACATTCAACACGAGGTTTGTCTTTGGGAACCTAATTCATTGGAGAAGGCATTCAGGTTGGCAAGAAAAAATGAAAGTGAAATTATGGCAACAAGGAATCCCACCACTCACAACTATAATTATGGAAGTGTTTTTCTCCTAGCCTTCCACAACCTACAAGGTTTACACCACAACAATTGGAAGAAAAAGAGAAAAAGGGCTTTGTTACAATTGTGATAGCAAATACACTAAAGGTCATAAGTGTGTGGAGAAGAAATTATTTTACATAGATTATGAAGAGGAGGAAGAAAAGGATCAAGAAACATCAAAAGAAGAGGATATACACCAGGAACCCACCCTCGAGAAAGAAGAAATGAATCCGACCATATCTTGTAAAGCATTAGAAAGAATTACCACTCCTCAAACTCTCAATATAGAAGGACATATCAAGAAGAAAAGGGTTCAAGAAGTGAAACATCACATCGAGCAAGAAGAAATGAATCTGACCATATCTTGTAATGCATTGGCCGGAATTACTAGTCCTCAAACTATCAATATATAAGGACATATCAAGAAGAAAAATGTTCAAGAAGTGAAAGATCACTTCGAGCATCAAGAAATGAATCTGACCATATCTTGTAATGCATTGGAAGAAATGACCACTCCTTAAACTATCACGATAGAAGGACATATCAAGAAGAAAAAGGTTCAAGAAGTGAAAGATCACATCGAGAAAGAAGAAATGAATCCAACCATATCTTGTAATGCATTGGCCGGAATTACCACTCAAACTATCAAGATAGAAGGACATATCAAGAAGAAAAATGTTCAAGAAGTGAAAGATCACATTGAGCATCAAGAAATGAATCTGACCATATATTGTAATGCATAAGAAGAAATTACCACTCCTCAAACTCTCAAGATAGAAGGACATATCAAGAAGAAAAAGATTCAAGCAGTGAAATATCACATTAAGCATCAACAACAAGTTCTCCAAGTTTTAAAGGATAACACCACTTTGGTGCAGAATCGAATGAAACAACAAGTAGATCAACATTGTAGTGAAAGAAGTTTTGATGTAAGCGATTGGGTATTTTTATGGCTACATCTCAAGCAAGCTACTTATGAGAAGGAAATGTCGGAAATAATACATGCACTGAAGAAATGGTGACCTTACCTAATGGGAAGACAGTTCAAGATAAAAATGGATCATGATAGTCTTAAATACTTTTTAGAACAAAGATTACCTTTAGAAGAACATAAAAAATGGGTCACATATATGTTGGATTATGACTTTGAAATCATCTACAAAAAAGGGAAGAAAAATGTTGTTGCAAATGCATTCTCAAGAAAGGATGAGGATGTGAAAGCATTGTTCTGTTTTATTTCTATTATCCAACCAGATTGGATGAACAAAGCAAGGGATGAATGGAAGAAGGACGAAGAAGTGTGGCCACTCATTCAAAAGTTGCAGAAGATCCCAGTTCAAACAATATTGCCAGAACTTGACGAGGAAGGAAAAATCATATTGGAACCTAGAGCAGTTACAAAAACAAGAACCCAACAGCTACAAAATCGATCAATTTCAAAGTATCTCATCAAGTGGAAGAACTTACCCGCTGAAGATTCCACATGGGAGTACAAGAATTTTATACAGAAGCATCAAGAACTACTCAAGCGTTGAGGACATCACTTTTTGAAGTAGAGGGGCATGTTAGGTCCCTATACTACTAGTGTAACCCCTTATTGTTATTATTACAACCCCCTTATTATATTGTTGTGCCCATGTAGTCCCCATATTGTTATTATTGTGCCCCATAGAAGCCCACTATTGTTATTATTGTGCCCTTACATTATTATTGTTATGTCGGCTCTAGTTATATTATGACCCCTTAGACTCTTATATATAGAAAGGAGGTATTGTCATTTGTATCATCCAAGAATTGTTCATTTGTGTAATGTAAAGGAGGTTTCCCCCTCGAAAAGGCTGAATTATAAGGCGTTGATCTATTTTTTCTATCTTTCTGTGAGCTAGTTTCATAACACTTTGCTCTAATGAAAACCACGACAATTCCATGATAAGATCTGAAGCATCTCAAATTCCTATTTATTATTATCTTTTTGATCCCATCCTTAATAACTCTTTGACAATTATTGTCAAGATTAAAACCACCGAAGGGTGGTCTAAAGATATTACATGCAATATCGGGGTTAAGAAAGGGTGTCCCCATTCCCCTACCCTTTCTGGTATTTACATCAATAAGTTAGAGGAGTGTTTGGAGATCGTAGGGTGCAAAGGAACTGAGTTTTCCAGTAATATCATCACTCTTCTCCTCTACGTCGATGATATCATTCTTCTTGCTAGAATCCACGAGGACCTGAACAAGTAGCTTAAGACTCTTCATGACTATGGCTCCTAGATGGGTATGACAATTATTACCAACAAGACTAAAGTCATGATAATTAAATCCAAAAAGACCATCCATGGAAATTTCATCTATGATGACAATTGCTTGGAACAAGTCTCTTCCTATAAATATCTGGGTATTGACATCCCTTATCAGCTTAACTGGAACTACAACATTGAGAAAAGGATTATTGGAAGCTAGAAAGCTTATTATGCGCTTGAAAATAATTGTAAGGATGTTGATCTTTGTATTTGGAGTAAAAAAGGGTTCCTCTTTGAGACCCTCGTCACCCTAATTGTATTGTATGGTTGTGAAGTCTAGGGTTGCAGCATATCCAAAGAGTCTTGGAGAAAGATTGAGATGATCCAAAAGGAATTCATAACCTACAACCTCAAAATCAAGGGAAATACCCCCTATCCTATCCTCCTAGTTGGAGTTGGCCTCTCCCCTATTGAAAAGAGGGTTATGTTTAAATATATAATGTATAAGAAGAAGCTTTACAATGTGAAATCCAAGAGGCTTCCTAAAATTGCTTCTAACTTTAGTCAAAACCCCCATCTTCGCCTCAAGCGTGGGTGGCATAAGGATGCCTAGTCTTGGCTCAACCACTGGGAGATAAATGAGGAGATCGTCTTGGGAAGCAAGGATAGTGTCAAAGATACTATCACTTCCAAATTTAAGGATAGGTTGTGGGATGATAAAGAGTTGGAGGGTAAGAGGAAGCTAAGATATTATAAGGAGGTGATCAACCCCACCCTTGAGAAGCAGAATTATCTTTCTATTTTAACCAGCCTGAAGAAAAAGATGAACATCACTAAGATTAGAACTAACTTTCACGATATTTGGAGTGAAATTGGACGGTGGTCTACTCCCAAGACTCCCTAGGATGATAGAATTTGTCAGCTTTGTGATACTAAGAAAGTGGAGGATGAAAAGCAATTTCTTTTAGATTTTCTAGCCCTTACTCACGTTCGCTCTCATTTCTCTAACATTTGTCACAATTCCAATGTTCTTGACTTACTAAGTCAGCCCAACTATAGTGATCTTGGTGCGCTTCTTTCCCTTCTTTTTTAGCAAAGAAATAAGATCCCAAATAATTACAATTAGATTCTCCTTCTTAAGGTCTAATAGACCGCATTTATCAACATCAATTGCTCTTCTTTTATGGCTTCTTTCACCTTTTTCAACTAACTTCATCGTCATCGTCATCATCATCAATTTCTCTTCTTTTATGGCTTCTTTTACCTTTTTCAACTAACTTCGTCATCATCATCATCAATTTCTCTTCTTTTATGGCTTCTTTGACCTTTTTCAACTAACTTCCACTTGAGTAAGATCTTCATTTATAAATACTCAGACTTTACTCTTTTAAGCTCAAAGCTTTGTTGAGAATGTCATATTTATCATATTTAAAACTTACCTCGAATAACATCAACCTAGATCTTTATTTATTTTTTAGTTCCTTAACTATTGCAAAGATGTCTTAATCTTTCTCTTTTATATAAAGAAATTATGAAGTTCAAAGCTCTTTTGTTATGCTCATCAATTTATTTGTTTTCACTGTGATGAGTTTGATTTCACTTTACATTCTAAATTATTTATAACTATGTTAAAATTAATTAGCATTATATAAATTACAAAAACAATTATTATTTTTAATTACTTTTTCAGATTTTAATATATATATATAGATAAATATAAAATCAAATTAATAAAATTTATATTTTTATTATTTTTAATTTCTTCTTTAGATTTATAATTTATATAATAAAAAAATGTGAACATATTTTGTAAAAAATATATAGTAGTGAATTTAAAAAAAAAAATTTGTTACCCGTATCAAAATATGCATATGAATGTGGTATGAATACACAACAATATGCATATGAATACATAACAATGTCTCCAGATTAGGATAATATAACTGGTAAATTGTTCGTTGGTAACATCAATTGTTCTAAACGCAAAACCACAATATTAGATAACAACAAAGTTAAATTTGAACCTAAACTAGTAGGATGAACCCAAGCAGTGAGAGTTAAATTTGAGGTTAAGACACCTAGCAAGATGAACCCAAGCGATGAGCGACCCGAGGGCCATAGGGAAGAACTATAGTGCATGATATATCTCTCGTACTAGTGGGATTGGCAATAATTTTCGATCCTCTAGGGCATACAACGCCATAATTATAACAATAAAGGGATGGGATAAACAGGTTAAGTGCAAGTGTTGCGTTTTAAAGGACTCCCCATGCATCATCGCAGTGTAAACTCAAACAAGAGTTTGAAGGCTATCCAACAAGTTTAGAATTTCAAATTTAGTTGGCATGGCAATGAAAATTTGATGATGGTTATTTGCTTTTCATATTTGTCATTTTAATTTTTTTTTAATGTATATTAGTGAATGTCAAATTTTTTTTCTTGTTAAATACATATTTTGCATGACAATTGGGAGGTAGACTTAGAGTTGTTATCTTTAGAAAAGAGAAAGCACAATAACTCACTAGTCTGGTTATATAGCTCCAAAAATACATTGAGATTGAAGTGATTCCTAGAAACCACAACTCCCTAGAAGTGACACTCCAAACAAAAAATGTGAACTGAGAAAGGGACAACACCTAAAAAAAATACGAAGAATGAGTTTCTATTTATTTCAGGACTTTATTTGCAAATAAAAACTACATAATATTATGACATATTTTGTTGGACATTTAATCCTCTAAGGGATATAGTGTGGAAGATTAAATGTCAAAGGGAGTCCAAGAGACCTTGGAATATGGAATCCAATGGTCATTCCCATGTATTATAAATGTGCATCATTTGTTAATAGAAAATGTATTCACACTTTACCTTATTTGGTTGTCCACATTCCATGTGCATCTGACATGGTATCAAAGTGGGTGATTGCTGGCCCTGCTCATATTTGAGCCACTTGTTTTGTTTTGTGACCTTTCTACATGTTAGTTTTGACATTTCTGCCTCCCCATCTGAAGTGTTTTCTCCATTTAATCCCCTCAAATTATTCTCTAAAAGGAATTCCTCTTGAAGAGCGATTTATCTAACCATTTGTGTGTTGGTCTCACAAAACGCTTGTGCGCCACTGTGTAGTAACGCTTATTCTATTCAGTTTTTTGATACCATTGTGTGTGTTATTCTTTGCATTTCGCTGTACCTCCCATCTCATGGCGGTGATTGCAAAGCAGTCGACATTGTATCTCTGATTGGTCTTGAATCATCAATGACCTTTATGCAGAGAAGGGCATTAGAATCAAATATGTACTACCTAGTTATGTCTCCCTCGGTCTCAATCTAGATATTTGGTCATCTATTCAGTTGCAGCTTTGGTGCTTCCAACAGCATTGCTGGTGCATGTTTCTCTCCTGGGCAGTGTGAGGTCATTATTTATCCCACAACTGAAATTTTGAATTCACATATATAAGCTTGCCTTCACATAACAAAGGAATGTTTAGTATGTCACAGTCGTGCTTGGGAACCATATGTTTCTACTGCACCACAGCTATGCCTGATGGAATTGTAAGAATCAATGATCCAGATTATTTATCGTAAGAATCAAGTTGCAGAAGGAGAAGGAATGAAACCAGTGGCCGTGGGAATTGTAGCCAAAAATGAATTCGCTATAATTTGTTGCAAGTTTGAAAGTGTTTCGGCCTTGGGAATTGAATGATTCTCTGCTTTGTAATCCAGACTCGTCGTTGGGTGCACATAAGACGCTACTCACTGCAACATATGATCGACTGAAACAAAAACTTGGGTGGTTATTCTCAACCGAGCGACGCTGCTCTTGCTAGGGTTCTCGCGTAAACCCTGTTACCCTTCTCCTCTGTGCTCACGGCTATCCTGATACTGCATTTCCGCTGATTTCTTTCCCATGAATCCACCCTCCAGAGGGGTGGGCTCGGCCCCCCCTCCCCCCATCGGTCCCTCTTCTGACATTTCAGTAAGCGCAGACACTCAGGACAATCCTGGCTCCACCCCTCTGACTGCCCATGACATCGATCCTGCCATCGACAACGCTGGTGACTTTGCTGCAGGTTTCGCAGCCGCCAAAGACAAAGGCATTGACCAGAGTGCCTCGACGTCACAGCCAAAGGCGTCCTCTACAACATGCATCCCCAAGTCTGCAGAAAGAATCAAAAATAGATCTCCCCAGTCATCCAATTAATAGCCAAATCCAATATATGAGGGATCATGAACTCATAGGCAAGTTCCTCGGATTCTCGCCAACTGAAAAGGCCTTGCAAGGATGGATCACCTCCAAATGGAAGCCTAAAGGACAAGTTACCCTGCAGCTCGGTCCCAAAGGCTTCTTCACTGCTAGTTTCAACTGTCTGGAGGAAAAAACTCATATCTTTGAGGGAGGCCCGCACTTCTTCAACTCTTCAGCCCTGTACCTTCGTGACTGGACAGAAAGGTTCAATCCAGACAAAGAAGATTTCAACTAGGCTTCAGTATGGATTCGTATGTACTCTCTTCCCCTGGAATACTGGAACGAGGAGACCTTAAAGGACATAGGCAATAGCCTGGGGGTTTTCATCAAAGTTGTTGAGGAAACTAAATTCCGAAGATACACCTCCTGTGCCAGGATCTGTGTACACATGCATCTGGCCAAAGCCCTCATGGATTTGGTAAGTCTATTTCATGACGATTTTGAATGGGTCCAAACAATAGACTACGAGCATGTTCCTTTTCGTTGTAGAAAATGCCATGAACATGGCCAGCTTTTCAGTGATTTCCCACCAAATCTTCAATCCAAAGCTCCTGTCACTAAGACGAGCAAAGATGCTGAGGGATTCACAAAGGTCTCCAGTCGAAGAAAGCATGCCAAGAAATCTCCAGTGACCCCAAATAATCTCAAGAAACTTGAAACACGGAACAGTTTCGAAATCCTGACTTCTCAAAATACCATGGAGGATCACCTTGTAATCCCTCCTTCAAATACATCTCCTTCCTCATCCCCCCCGCCTCCAAAATCTTCAGCTCCGCTCTCAGCCTCAAATCTCACCAACATCCCCGCCTCTACCTCCTATGAGAAAATAGATCTAGATATAGCCCTACAATCTTCCCCATGGAAATAGATGCAGCTCTAGCTCTCAGTATCCATCAAAAGTCAAACGAGGAAGATCAGAACACACCGATACACATGGATGAGGAACCAGAAAGCGTAGATCTAGAAGGTTTGGACATTCTCAGACTGGAAGCAGCGTGTAGACAGAAAGAATTCAATGCTATACCCCCCAAGGAAATCGAAATACTTGAAGTAGTTTTAGCTAGAGCACAGCATAACCAATGTCTTGGTATTTAGGCAGGCATTCCTTGGGATGGAAAAAAAACACTGAAAGACACGAAGAAACGCGGGCGCAAAACAAATCTGCAAAGGACCATTATTATTGGAGAAATGCTGGTGGAATCTAGTAGATTTCCCAAGCTGACCAAGTTTTTCAAATCTCTTCCCCACTGTTCCTCATGAAGCTCATCTCATGGAACATGAGAGGGCTTAACAGCCCTGCAAAACACAAAATGTTAAAAAATATGATCCAGAAAGAAAAGCCTTCATTAGTCTTTCTACAAGAAACAAAAGGCAATAGCACTGTACTGGAAAAGATTCTAAATAAAGCCTGGTCAGGATGCCACTCAGTCTCAGTGGATGCTTCAGGGGCTTCAGGAGGGCTAGCAATCATGTGGAACCCTCAAGTACTCTCCCTTCAAGATTTTCACGCCTCACACTTCTTTATTCAGACAACCTTCCACCTAATTGGGACCAATATCCATGGTCATCTCTCTAATGTGTATTTCCCACAATATTTACAAAAAAAGTTGGATCTGTTGGACACACTCACAGCTCTCAACTCTAACAAGACCTTTCCCTTTTGGATTTGTGGCGGTGACTTCAACATAATCACAGCTTTGGGGGAAAAATCAAGAGGTAGATCGACGCTGGAAGGTGACAGCATCGACTTCAAAGACTTCATCCACAGAAATCAGTTAATGGACCTTCAGACTTCTAATGGTGTGTATACATGGACCAATAAAAGAAGGGGACCACAACATATAGCTTCTAGGCTGGATCGATTCCTTATATCGGATAATTTCATTCACCTGGGTGGGGACTTTCATAATTCCATCATGCCTCAAGTGGGCTCTGATCATTGGCCCATAATGCTACAGTGGTTGCGTCTGGGCTCTAAGTGCAATAGACCTTTTCGCTTTGAATCGTTTTGGTTTTCTCATCCTCACTTCAAAGAAGTAGTTATTGATGCCTTGAAATCCTTCTCTCCCCCTGCAGGAGCCAAGATGTTCTAGTTTCAACAAAAACTAAAATACCTTAAGTTCTCAAATCATGGAATCGAACTCAGTTTGGTAACATTTTTTATCATCGGAAAGTGCTAGAGTAGCAAATGAATACACTGCAATAGTGTATTATCTCTGAGGGAAGAACAGAAGACTATGCGCAACAGGAGAAGGCCCTCTTGACCAAGATCGAAGCACTAAGGCAGCAAGAAGAAATCCTGTGGCGTCAAAAATCCAGGATCAGATGGCTTAAGGAAGGGGAGAAAAATACAAAAAAAATTCACAGGTCTACTATTCAAAGGAGAATTCACAATAACATCGCCTTCATTAATAATCAACAAGGGGAGAGACTGGAGGTGCATGAAGAAGTGGAACAGGAATTCAAAGAGCTCTTTCAGGACATTCTTCGGGAGCCTACGAGGTGCAGGAACTAGGCCATTTGATCAATCACACAGCATATTCCTAAAATTATTACGGCGGACCACAATAATATGCTTCTCCAGCCCATCTCTATGCAAGAAGTGGAGGATGCTATGGCCCATCTTAAGGATGGCAAAGCGCCTAGTCCCAATGGCTTCACAACCAACTTCTTTCATGTGTTCTAAGAGCTTATCAAAACAGAGGTCTGGGAGCTAGTGGAAGAATCGCAATCAATGCATTGGATCCTTCCTTCCCTAAACACTACCTTCATAGCGCTAATACCTATAGCGGAAGAATCCAATACGCCTGACAAATATAGGCCCATTGCACTTTTCAATGTCATCTACAAACTCATATCCAAAGTCTTGGTGAACAGGCTCAAACCTCTTCTCCCTATCCTCATCTCGCCAGAGTAGACAGGCTATGTAGAAGGGCGCCAGATCATGGACGGTATCATTCTTTCAAATGAAGTGATCCACTCACTCAAGATATTAAAAAATCCAGGTATGATTCTCAAGTTAGATCTTTCTAACGCTTTTGATAAACTCAGTTGGACCTATATCAATCAAATTTTATTAGCATTTGGCTTCAGTGCTACTTGGACTCAATGGATTATGAATCTTATCTCTTCCCCCTGTTTCTCCATCATGCTTAATGGCTCTCCCTCAGCGCCCTTTCGTCCTTCCCATGGCATTCGACAAGGTGATCCTCTTTCCCCATTCCTCTTTGTTCTCATGGCCGAAGGTCTCAGTGGCCTTCTTCATTCTGCTATCTCTTCCCACACCTTAAAGGGCATTTCTCTACATGGTCTACCCCCCATCTCCCACCAACAGTTTGTCGATGACAATATGCTTTTCGGCCATCCGTCAGCACAAGAGGCCTCTGCCTTTAAGTCACTGCTCAATCTCTTCTCAGAAGCATCTGGTACCACCATCAATGCCTCCAAATCCCAACTCTTCTTCTTCCACACTCCCACCCTTACTCAGAGAAATGTTGCCAGGATTTTGGGCTTCCTGATAGCTGTGCTTCCTTCGAAATATCTGGGAGCTCCCCCGCTGGAATCAGTTATCAAACATGCCTCCTGGAGATCCCTCCTGGACCACTTAGAAACCAGGCTCTCTTCCTAGACCTTCCACTCGCTCAACATTACTAGCAGGCTTATCCTAATCAAATCCATTCTCCAAGCCATGCCTCTGTACTTATTTTCTATATTGGCAACCCCTAAATGGTTTCTTAAAAATATTCGCAATCTTCAAAGAAACTTTCTTTGGGGTTCCTCAGGACTCAACAGAAAATGGGCTCTTGTCAAATGGACTGAGGTCTGTCTACCGAGATCAGCTGATGGGCTAGGTTTGAGGGATCCCCTCCACAACAATAACACCATGGGAGCCCGCATCTGGTGGAACTGGATATCCAAACCGCACATTCCTTGGGCACGTCTCTGGTAGGCCAAATATGCGCCAAGCAGTCAACAGGAAGATCTCATCCAAATTAGCACAACCGCCCCTGGCTCGTTGATTTGGAATGCTGCCAAGCAACATAGTGCACTTATTCAAGCGCACAACTTTTGGGAAATCCATTTGGGTACCACAACAAGATTTTGGGAGGACTCCTGGCAACAACTTCCCAAAGTAGCCTCACTCTTCCATAAACCCAATTGGCAAGCTTCTATGCAGCATACTGATCAAATCCATGTTCATCAGTTTTGGCAGCAACAATCCCCTCAAGGTTTTCAACTCTGGAGATCAGTTAGAACCTGGCAGGCTACCTAGCAAGAGGAAACATATGAAGAGATCGATCAGGAGCTCAAACTCAGGAAAATTATATACTCTGATCAAAAGGATAAACTACGATGGGGATACTCACCCAAAGGTATGTTCACTACCAAGGAAGCATACCAACTTCTCTATCAACCCATGCAGATAACAAAGGATCAGCTATGGGATCAGGTCTGGCAACCAAGCATCTGGCCTAAGGTCTCTACTTTCCTTTGGCTGCTAAGAAAACAGTGAATCCTCACTTGGGATAATCTACAAAAGCGAGGATTTAATGGGCCTTCTGGATGTCCTAATTGCAATCTTAACACAGAGACCATCTTGCATCTCCTTGACACCTACCCATTAGCAGCACAACTTAGGGAGAGAATTACACAGTGCAATAGAAGAACGGGCAGACGTGTGGGAGATATTATAAACACTATCATAAACTGGCCTCGACATCCTTTCCAAAGCCTTCTTCTCAACTCCCTTTAGATCCTCCTACCGAGCTTTGTCTATTGGAGTATCTGGAAGGAGAGAAATAACAGGATCTTCAACAATATTAGTAAGCCACTTGACACCCTGTGGCTACTTCTCAAACAAAACTTGCAAGAAACTCTAGCTCTAAGACATTGGCAAGACTCGGACTTGCCAGCGTCACCCCAGGAATGCCTCATCCTGAAAAATTGGAATTTGGACCTCACTTTTTTAGCTCAAGTCAAGACTAGCTCCCCAATCCGTACTGCTTCTTCCCACCACTGGTCTCCTCCTGCCTCCTATTCTTACAAACTGAACTTCGACGGGGCTACTAAGGGCAATCCTGGGTTGGTTGGATATGGTGGTATTTTCAGAAACAATGTTGGCTCAACACTGCACATATATCATGGTTCGCTTGGAAAAGATACCAAAAACGCTGCAGAACTTGAAGGCTTATGGAAAGGCATCTATATAGAAGAAATGGAAAATTTTCTCCCTCTAGAGGTAGAAGGGGATTCTCAAATCTTAATAGAAGCAGCTACTTGGATTCACTCAAGCACTTCAGCGGCAAAGATCGCTTCGAGCTGGCGGCTTCTAAGCAGATTGGAACAAATTGAAGAATGGCTCAGGACTTCCCGCAACATTACCTCCAAGCACATTCAATGTTTAGCCAACAAGGTAGCAGACAGATTGGCTAATCAAGGCGTCAATTAGCAGCTCCCATTCTTCTCCGATCCAATAAGTGATTCTAATGATGCACAACTCAAACAAGACTGCACTCTTCTAGTGCAACAAGATATATCTCTCCCGGATGCGGGTGCGTATCATGGCAAGCTGTACGAAGGAGGCTTGGAGGGTGGGCACGTGGATTAATGCCACCGCCATCTGGCCTCACATGAAGCCAGTTTTAAAGTCTCCTGCCAACAACTTCAATGCCGCATTAATGTAGCTCCTTCCCCCTCTCCGGTATGCAAGTTTATTTGTTATGGCACTCTTCTTAATTTTCATTCTTGCTCCTCCCCTGCGCTCATGTCGTTCCAGTGTTGCAGCAGCTCCTCGCTCTCGAGACAACCCTGGGTATTGTCTGGCTCTTGATCGCTGTGCTGATTCTCTGTTGTGTTTTCATGCTCCTCATAGTCCTTTCTGCAATCTCTGTTGTCGCTCCTACTCAGTCTTTTCCACAGCTGTGTGTTCTGCTCTTTCTGTTCATTTCAACATGCCCAGAGTGCGCTCAAGAATGAACTGCAGAAGAGGAAGTTCCCGAGACCGCGTCACCCACCTGCCGTCCTCCACTGCCTCGGACCCATCATCTAGAGCCTCAAACTTTTTCTTTGACAGTTATCCCGTGACCAGGAGTGGCCGAGGCCGGGATCGAGGGTAGCTTAATATAGAAGCGCGCTCTCAACATTCCCAATCTCACACGGCTTGCTTTCCTTTTCCCTGCACTCTCAGTAATTCATCCTTCATCGCTTCAGTTACCATTGAGCTGTGAGAGGACTTTTGGTTCGGTTGTTGTTACTCCAAGGGTATCTCTGGAGCCGAGGACGGAGGACAAGCATGATAACTCTTAGATTGCCAATACGCAGAGAAAGGACCCTGGTGGCTCTGCAACCCAGGACATGAACACCCAGGTCGGTCCGAGTGTTCCTACAGGTGGCAGTGCTTTAAGCAAAGAGGGTCATCCCTCTGAGGATGAAGACCCCTACCAATATGGATGTCGCATTGTTGAAGAGTCACCTCCAACCTCTCAAGAAGCTTAATCAGGTCTGCGCTTATTGGTTTTTGTTTTTATACTATACAAAGATGCTCAATTACCTCCGGGTTTATAGTCATTACATGATTTAAAATTCTTAGGATTAGACCGTTTTTTCCGATGTTAAATTGTCGGTTTCCCCTGCGTGAGCGGCATTCTCATGTCTTTGGGTCTCAGTTTCGGATCACACTATTTTTGGGTCAGATTCCAGTTTTGAAAGGGCAACGCTTTACTGATTACTTGAATGGGCCCAATCAATTTGTCTTGGTCTAGATATATCTTTGGTCAGTCTTCAGCTACAGTGTCTAGATATATCTATGTTTCTTGGTCAGTCATTACGCAAGTCTTTTTGGTCAGTGTTCAAGCGAGGTTTTGTAAGCATGTCGCTTCTCTGGGCTAGTCCTCTCAAGGCCACTGCCTCTCTGTAATTTTATTTTTGTATCAATATAGGAATAGAC
>Ga0181464_1000681_pt1 | contig 15611 bp, 19 predicted proteins | sample InSIn2gowninarea_FD_119074 | JGI IMG/M metagenome (GOLD analysis project Ga0181464, IMG submission 119074) | Clean room microbial communities from NASA Spacecraft Assembly Facility at Jet Propulsion Laboratory, Pasadena, California, USA -... ...
TCGACCCATGGTGGCATACTACTATCTATATAAATAGGGATCTAATAGTAAGTCCACATCAAGGAGATACATGATCCCATATCTGGTCTTGATAGTGGTAATCCTCTAAGGTATCTCTTGATACCACCATTCAAGGTTGTGGTTTGTGTACTTCCTTTTATGAGCTCTTCTGATATTGACAACACATTGTGATATCAAACTAAGATTCAAGATGATCGTACGATAGTATTGAGCTTTGTTAGAAGATCAAACACTACTACATTAGGACCATCGGTGCTCTTCTATAGCAATATTTACACCACCAGCGCTCCTTTACATAATGAAACAGACCGCCAACGGTCCTCTTTGAGCACTTTCATAGGTCATAACTCTACGGTGTGTCACTTCCATCCTCGCTCATTGGTGTCAGGTATGTTCGGAGAGGTAAGTATACAAATTACAGTCTTGTTTGGTACAATCATAGATTATCTTCCTTGTGTTTTTTGATATAAATTGCTATCTGTAGCTTCTAATTTACAAACTACTTTCGGGATTGTGAATATTAGAATTTACTGCTCATGTTTTAATTATCTTGCACTCTCAAAATTGTTTGTAAACATAGATCACTCAGTTGCCTTGTTAGAGCTCAATTAGATGTTTTTGCATGTAGTTGGACAATTGTGAAATCTACGTCAGAGAGCACTTTGTAAGAGGAATATCAAGAAATCCGTGAAGAGTTATAACTTCAAATCTTCTTCTGATGGTAGTATGAAGTACCAAGAACCAAATTAATTTTACTTTAGATCAAATGGAGTCTTGAGAAATAAATGGTGTAAGTTGCAAAATAGACTTAACTCACTTTTTCCATTTTTGGACAACCATGCTATTGATAAGAATTTTGGCCAAATTCTTTTGTACTTGTGTGAAACTGTTGGTTTGATATTTTCTTCATATATGAATCAATATTTTGAGCAACTTTGGTTTTTGGACCATATGCTTTTGAGGTTCCAAAGTATGAAAATGAGTAAGTGTGCAAAGTCGGCCAAGTTGGCCATTGTATTGTTTGATGAAATGTCTCATTAAAAGTTAATATATAAAAGAAATAAAAAGGTGAATGTTTTATTATGTGAATAGAAGAAGAAGAGATATATTCCTCAAATAAAAAAAGAAGAAAAGAAGATGAAAAGTTATGTTTTGTGTAGTGGCAAATAAAGAGAAGAAATTTGTATTTGGAGGTTATTCTTTCACTTGTGGAAAATTCGCAATACCGATTCGTGGCATATGGACCTGGAACACGCATTCTAAAGATAATGGAAAGGTTTTTGTGAACTAGTTCTACAATATTCTAAGTTTCTGGTTTTATGTGCTAGCAGTATTGAGAGATTCTAAGCAATATGGGAAGTACATGTGGGTAACGGATGAGTTTGCAAGTTTCTTGGTCAGTATTTAGTGGGGTTTTTAGAGTTCCAATTTTTTAGAGAATTTGAGGTTGAAACGATTAAGAAGAGTGATCAGAGTGAGCATATTGAATTAAGCTAGACTTTCATAGTCTTAAGAAATTGTCCCAAAAATCTTATGTTATCTTTGTTAAGTCGAGTTGGTGCTTGGCTCTAGGGGATTGGTGTCTCCTTCCAGTTGGTGCTAGTAAACTAGGGGATTGGTGTCTCCTTCCAGTTGGTACTGGTAAATTTGAGGATTGGTATCCCTTGTAGTAGGTGCTATAGAGTTTGGGTTAGTTGGTGTTGTTCCTTTAGTTGGTGCTGTAAAATTAAGCTTTGATGTTTGACTGGATTTGGATGGGAGTCCAAGCAGTCATTTTGAAGAGTAGTTTTTCCCACATTGGGTTTCCACTATAAATTTTGTGTTGTGGTTTGCTGCTTGTGTGAATGAGTTTTAATTGTTTGCATTAAATAAGAAAAATTTTAATATACACTGATTCACCCACCCTCTCAGTGTCACCTATAGTTCAACAAGTGGTATCAGAGCGAGTTCCTATATCGGCTAAATCAGCTAGGGAGATCTTGGAAGTGACACTATGGCAAGCAATAGTAATAGTGAAGGGTTTGCATCAAACATAGCACCGTTGTTCAATGGAACAAATTATCAGTATTGGAAAGTGAGGATGCAAATTTATTTGAGGTCTCTTGGATATGATGTATGGACAGTAGTGGTGAATGGTTACACACCACCTACAACAACATTAACAACTCTAGAGCAAAAGAAGGAATTGGAAAATGGCTCCAAAGCACAAAATGCTTTAATGTGTGTATTAGTGGACAACGAAATGACTAAGGTTATGACATGCACATCAACCAAGGAAATTTGGGATAAACTAAAGAGCATTCATGAAGGTGATGTGAAAATAAAAGAGGCCAAGCTTCAAACTCACAGAGCAATGTTTGAAGGACTCAAGATGAATGGAGACAAATCAATTGAAGAATACATGCATAGAGTGAATGAGACAGTAAATTCCATATGGGGTCTTGGAGAGAAGATAGAAAATTCTATCATTGTGAAAAAGGTATTGCGTTCTCTTACTGAAAAGTATAATTCTAAATTTTTTGCTATTGAAGAAGCCAAAGATATGAATACTTTTTCAATGGATGAACTTCATGGATCATTAACGGTTTATGAGATGAGAATAGCAAAAGAGAAGCCATCGGACAAAGAGGCAGCTTTCAAAGCCAAGCAGATAGCAAAAGAAAAGCCTAAACTAGATAGTGATGAAGTTTTAGATGCACTGGAAGCACAGTTCGTAAGAAAATTAAAGAAAGGTGGTAGAGGGAAATATCAAGGTAAATTACCCTTCAAGTGCTTTAAGTGTGGTCGTGTTGGACATTTTGCAATAAAGTGCCCATATGGTGAGAAGGACAAAGAAGATGAAGAATCTCACAAAGAAAAACGTAATTGGAAAAAGAAATCACACTTCAAGAGTAACAACTACAAAAGATGAAGCTTCATGTCTAAGCATACAAGCTCATCAGATGATAGCTCTAAAAATGAATCTGACGAAGAGTTTGATGAAGCTCTCTTTATGGCATTAGAAGAAAAGGAATCAGAAATCAAACATGATTCCAGTGATGATGAAAAAAAAAATGAATATGAAGCTAAAGTTAATTTGGAAGCAGAGTTAGTAGCAGCTCTGAAAGAGGTGTATGCAGAAAGAAGGAGCCACAAGAAAACCTCAAAGAAGCTCACACAAGCAGAGGAGATGGTGATAGATCTAAAAGTGCAAGTGGAGGAGTGCCAAAAAATGATTGAAGATCTAGAAACTCAACTATTCACAAAATTTGAGTACTGTAGTGAATTGGAAGCCATGGTGGCTGCTTTAACACATGAGCTAGATGAGAAGAACAAAAAGATAGAGACATATCATAACCTTGAAAGAGAAATAACAAAGTTAAATGAGTTGATAGAAAATCAGAGGACTCCAAACATCAAGTTCGGTCTTAGATTCATAGAAGGTGAGACATCAAAAGCCCCAAAGTTGGATCAAAACAAAGTTCCACATATTAAGTTTGGGCTTGGATTCAAAAAAGCAGAAACACCACAAGTACCTAAGGTAGAAGTAAAGGAAGGTACACCAAACACTTCAAGAGTTGAGGAAAGAAAACTAGTGGATGGAGGCAGAACTCAATACACAAGGTAGACTAATGTGCCAAGAAATGAAAGGTACAATCATGATGAAGATTTCACTTATGTGTCACATCAAAGAAGAAGGAGGTTTCCCACACCTCAAACATCATGGTAGAACCCAAAGCCCAGGTTCAATTATTACTTTCATGGTTATTGTTTTAAATGTAATGCATATGGTCATAAAATAGCTGAATGCAAGTATAATGTAGGACCAAGAAATTTTACTGGTAGGAATGCATTTGCACCATTGATGGAATATGAAATTGAATGTTATAACTACCATAATTATGATCATATAGCCAGAAACTATAGAAGAGGCTATGGTGCTAATCATTTTCAGGGACATAAATTTTAACAACCTGAAACACAATATAATAGAGCAATTTTGAAAAAGCAAGAACCTATAGTTCAGAGGATAAATGTCAAAGAGGAGCCTAAAACAGTACCAAAACATATATGGAAAGAAAGAGAAGCTCTCAAAGAAGATGAAATAAAATCTTTAATTGTGCAAATAGCGTTGAAAGCTTAAAAGAAACCAGCACCATGGATCTTGAATAGTGGGTGCTCAAGTCACATGATAGGTGATAAACAAAAATTCACCAAATTCAGGACTATGATGGAGGATTTGTAAAGTTTGGTAATAATGATGGAGCTCAGATTGTTGGCAGAGGCACAGTGAGCATCAGTGACAACAAGATACGATCTAAGGATGTGTTGTATGTGGAAGGGTTGAAACATAACTTGCTCAGTGTAAGTTAGATTTGTGATAGAGGGCATGAAGTAATTTTCAAGAAATAGGGATGCGAGGTTTGGAAAGTAAAGAATGGTAGAATAGTTGCAGTTGGATTAAGAACATCAAGAAATCTACACTCTTAAAAATGATACAGATAGAACATGCATGATGTGACAAGTGGATGAAAATTAGCTATGGCATCAAAGACTTGGTCATATCAGCTTTGACAATCTTGCAAAGATTAGTTCAAAGAATGTAGTAAGAGACATTCCAAAAATAAAGAAACCAAAAAATGGCATTTGTGATTCATGTCAAAAAAGGAAGCAAGCACCTGCACATTTCAAAACCAAGGAGCACCATACAAGTAAACCATTGGAGCTTATCCATACATATTTATGCGGGCCCATGAGGACACAAAGCACAAATGGAGATAAGTATTTTATGTTATTTATAGATGAATACTCACGGATGACATGGGTTTATTTCTTAAAGCATAAATCTGAAGCTTTTGACATGTTTAGAGCATTCACTAAGATGATTGAGACCCAGACAAGCAAAAGAATCAAGATTCTCAGATAAAATAGAGGAGGTGAATTTATTGATGATAATTTCACTAATTTTTGTGATGAACATGGTATTAGGAGATAGTTTTCAGCAGCATGAACCCCTCAACAAAATGGAGTTATTGAGAGAAAGAACAAAACCGTGCAAGAGATGGCACGAACCATGTTGACTGAAAGTATAGTAGCAGACAGGTATTGGAAGGAAGTAGAGCACATAGCTATATATATTTAGAATAGGTGTATGCTATGAAGACATGAAGATAAGATGCCATATGAACTATGGTTTGGAAAAAGGGCTACTGCAAAACATTTTAGAGTGTTTGGTAGCAAATGCTACATAAAGAATACTGAGGAAGGACTTGGTAAATTTGAAGATAGGGCTGATGAAGGATTTTTTCTTGGTTACTCTACTCATAGCAAATCTTACAAGTGCTACAACAAGAGGTTGAGAAAGATAGTTGAGAGTGTAGATGTTAAATTTGATGAGAACATGACCATACCAAAGGATGATGATGATGAGAACTACCCAATCTATAAAGATAATTCAGGGGCAAATCAAAATAATCCAACAGCTCCAATGCAAAGCAATAATCCGAGTAGCAGTAGTGGAAATGGTTCTACAATTACTTGCATGACACATGGAAACAAGAGAACAATTGTGAGCCAAACTCATAATGATGGCTCTATGAGAGATTCAGAGATGGAAGAATTAAAACACACACTGAGCTACAAATGGAAGAAAGATCATCCAAAAGAGCAGGTTATTAGAGATACAAATGCAGGGGTTCAAACAAGAAAGAAACTAACTTTAGAATACTCTCTCCTATCCAGTATTGAACCAAAGTGTGTTGCTAAAGCAAGCAAAGATGAAGGTTGGATCAAGGCCATGAATGAAGAACTCGATCAAATTGAAAAGAATAAAACTTGGGAGTTAGTTCCAAGACCAAAGAATAAGAATGTGATCGACACCAAATGGGTCTTTAGGAACAAGTTAAATGAAGATGGTAAGGTTATTAGAAACAAATTACAATTGGTGTGCAAGGGCTATGCACATGTTGAAGGTATTGATTTTGAGGAAACTTTTGCACCAATAGCAAGAATGGAGGCAATCAGAATATTCCTGGCACTTGCAGTATACAAGAACTTCAAGGTATACCAAATGGATGTAAAATTAGCATTTTTAAATGGTAAAATTGAAGAAGTAGTCTACATTGAGCAATCAAATGATTTTCAGTTGGGTGATAATCTAGATTTTGTATGCAAGCTACATAAGGCATTGTACGATCTAAAATAGGCACCCTGAGCATGGTACTCATGACTGGATGCATATCTTATATAGCAAGGATTCAAAAAGGGTATGGTAGATAGCAACCTATATATTAGAACAGAAAAGGGCACACAGTTGGTTGTCATTATTTATGTAGATGATATCATTTTTGGGGGTAGCAGAGATGAATTGTGCAAAGAGTTTGCAGATAAAATGCAAATAGAATTTGAAATGTCCATGTTAGGTGAGCTTTCATTTTTTCTTGGTTTGCAAGTTAATCAAATGAAGAATGGCATTTTTATCTCACAAATCAAGTATGTTAAAGAGATGTTGAAAAAGTTCACAATGGAGGATTGCAAACCTGTAAGCACTCCCATGATGATAGGTTGTAAATTGAGTAAGGATGATCAAGCACCATCAGTTGATCAAACTCAGTATCATTCTATGATTGGTAGCCTCTTATATCTTATAGCTACTAGACCAGATATTTTGTAGGCAGTATGTTTGGTGGCACAATATCAAGCAGCACCAAAGATCACACATGTGTTAGCAGTAAAGAGGATTTTTAGATACCTGAAAGGCACCATGGAGTATGGAATTTGGTATCCCAAAGGTCAAGATTTTACCTTGGTTGCATATTCTAATGTAGATTGGGTAGGATGTGTAGATGACAGGAAGAGTACCAGTGGAGGTGCATTTTTCTTGGGAGATAATCTCGTGAGTTGGCATAGCAAGAAACAAGATTCAGTATCATTGTCCACTACAGAGGTAGAGTATATAGCAGCCACATCATGTTGCACACAGGTCATGTGGATGAAGTAAATGTTAAAGGATTTGGGGATTCAAGTTAGTGATCCCATTACACTCAAATGTGACAATAATAGTGCAATTAATATTTCAAAAAATCCTGTGATGCACTGTAGGATGAAGCACATAGCAATAAGATATCATTTTTTGAAAGACAAAGTTGCAGAAGGAGAAGTTAAGTTGGAATATGTTCCAACCATAGAGAAAGTGGCTGATATTTTCACCAAACCACTACCTAAAGATATCTTTGTGTACTTACATGAGAAACTAGGAGTGGTCACACTGCCCAAGCATTGACTAGCTTTCAGAGTCACATTCTTAGGGGGAGCATTATTGTCCATGTGTATCTTTTTGATCCTATTTATGATTGTTGCTAAGTGTACTAATTTTTGCCTGAAAATGTTTTGCATGGAATCAAGGGGAGTTTTTAGTTATCCTTTGTCATTGTTGTCAAAGGGGAAGAAAATTTATAGGTATATGTTCGTGTGTTGCCAACAATTCCAAAGGGGGAGATTGTTGAGCAAGGTGTTGTCATTATTGTCAACACACTCAGTTAGATAAGAAGAGATAGGTAAAGAGTGCTTAGAGGTTGTATAGAGGTGTTCAGTGCTTATAATAATGTTTTTGATGCTCAGGTGAAGTTTTTACAGGTTATCCATGCCAAATTTCAAAAATTGCAAAAGTTGTCAAAAAGTTGTCAAAAACTGCAAAAGTTGTCAAAAAGCTACAAAAGTTGCAAATACCAAAAATTTGTCCATACACAGTTTATTTGAAATGGTTGAGGCTCATGATAATATGTTTGATGATCAGGTGGAGTTGTTGCAAGTTATTTTTTGTCAAATTACAAAAATTGCAAACTTACAAAAATCGTCAAAAGTGAGCGCTCACCGCTCAAGAGTGTGCCTTTCATGAAAAAGTGTCATTATACTGTATTGAACAAATACTAAGCATGATGACATGTCAAAAAATATGTTGTAAGTGTTAACTCAACATTTGGTTTGATTTTTGGCTTTGTTGGTGCTTGGTTGGACATGGTGCGCCCACTAAAGGTGACAGTGACATTTTACAGTGGTTGCTTGGTGCGCTAACTTTGCAATATGTTGGGAAGGTCTTTCAAGTATATTTTATCAAGTGTAACCAATAAGGAATATAGTTGTGGTATTAGTTCAGAGTTTAGATCACTCAGTTGCCTTGTTAGAGCTCAATTGGATGTTTTTGCATGTAGTTGGACAGTTGTGAAATCTACATCGGAGAGCACTTTGTAAGATGAATATCAATAAATACGTGAAGAGTTATAACTTTAAATCTTCTTCTAATGGTATTATGAAGTACCAAGAACCAAATTAATTTTACTTCAGATCAAATGGAGTCTTGAGGAATAAATGGTGTAAGTTGCAAAATAGCCTTAACTCACTTTTTCCATTTTTGGACAGCCATGCTATTGATAAGAATTTTGGCCAAATTCTTTTGTACTTATGTGAAACTGTTGGTTTGAGAGTTTCTTCATATATGAATCAGTATTTTGAGTAACTTTGGTTTTTGGACCACATGCTTTTGAGGTTCCAAAGTATGAAAATGAGTAAGTGTGCAAAGTCGGCCAAGTTGGCCATTATATTGTTTGACGAAATGTCTCATTAAAAGTTAATATATAAAAGAAATAAAAAGGTGAATGTTTTATTATGTGAATAGAAGGAGAAGATATATATTCCTCAAATAAAAAATAAGAAAAGAAGATGAAAAGTTATGTCTTGAGAAGTGAAAAATAAAGAGAAGAAATTCATATTTGGAGGTCATTCTTTCACTTGTGGAAAATTAGCAATACCAATTCGTGCCGTATGAACCTGCAACATGCATTCTAAAGACAATGGAAAGGTTTTTGCAAACTAATTTTACAATATTCTAAGTTTTTGGTTTTATGTGCTAGCAGTATTGAGAGATTCTGAGCAATATGGGAAGTACATGTGGGTAACAGATGAGTTTGCAAGGTATGATTTCTTCATGGTTTCACAAGCATTGAGATTGATACATATGTATGAGAAGACATCAGTTTTTGAATGAGAATTTGAGAGGTTTTCTTGGTAACAGTTTCTTGGTTAATATTTAGTGGGGTTTTTAGAGTTTCAATTTTTTGAGGAATTTGAGGTTGTAGCGATTAAGAAGAGTGATCAGAGTGAGCATATTGAATTACGATAGACTTTCAGAGTCTTGAGAAATTGTCCCAAAAATATTCTGTTATCTTTGTTGATTCGAGTTGGTGCTTGGCTCTAGGGGATTGGTGTCTCCTTCTAGTTGGTGCTGGTAAACTAGGGGATTGGTGTCTCCTTCCAATTGGTGCTGGTAAATTTGGGGATTGGTTTCCCTTGCAGTAGGTGCTATAGAGTTTGGGTCAGTTGGTGTTGTTCTTTCAGTTGGTGCTATAAAATTGAGCTTTGATGTTTGTCTGGATTTGGATGGGAGTCCAAGTAGTCATTTTGAAGAGTGGTTTTTCCCACATTGGGTTTCCACTATAAATTATGTGTTGTGGTTTGCTGCTTGTGTGAATGAGTTTTAATTATTTGCATTAAATAAGCAAAATTTTAATATACACTGATTCACCCCCCTCTCAGTGTCACCCGTAGTTCAACAGGAAGATACCTTTTCAATTTTCTTTGCTAGTTAAGAAGGAAATTGAGAAACTATTGGAAGTTGGCCTCATTAGGCCCATTAATTATTCAGAATGGATGGCCAATGTAGTCTTGGTGAAAAATCCTACAAGTGAAATTAGAGTATGTATTGATTTCAGATATCTCAATAAAGCATGTTCAAAAGATGATTTCCCTCTACCCAATATAGACATGATCATTGATAGTTTGGTAGGTTATGAGATGTTATCATTCATGGATGGATTTTCAGGATATAATCAAATTAAAATCAAGGAGAGTGATCAGCATAAAATAGCCTTTAGAACTCCTTGGGACAACTTTTGCTATAAGGTAATTCCATTTGGTCTTAAGAATGCAGTGACCACATATCAAAGAGCAATGATAGCCATGTTCCATGAATTCATTCATAAAATAGTAGAGGTTTATGTAGATGATATCTTGATAAAATCAAAGAATAAAAAAGATCATGTTAGGGATGTAAAAATGGCATTCGAAAGGATGAAACAATAAAAGCTAAGGATCAAACCTCAAAAATGTGTATTTGGGGTATCATTAGGAAAACTCTTGGGGCACATTGTCTCTAGGAGGGGGTTGAGGTGGATCTAAACAAGATTAAGGCCATCATAGAAATGTCTCCCCCTATGAATATCAAGCAATTGAGAAGTATCCAAGGTAAGATTCAAGTTGTTAGAAAATTCATTTGTCAATTAATAGATAAAATAGCTCCTATGCCTCATTTACTTAAGAAAGAAGTTGAGTTTAAATGGGATGTTAAATGTCAAGAAGCATTTGATAAAATAAAAGAGTATTTGCTACATCCACAGAACATGCATTTGGGGTAATGTTAGCAAAGAAGGAAGAAGATGGTAAAGAGAAACCAATCTAATTTATTAATAGGACATTGAAAGAATATGAGACTAGGTATACACCCATTGAAAAGTTATGTCAATGTATAGTGTTTGCTACTAAAAGGTTGAGACATTATATGATCAATAGCACAACACATGTACTCACTCAGGTAGACCTATTGAGATATCTAATGTCAAAACCATGCCTCAATGGAAGGTCAGCAAAATGGATCATGCTACTTTAGGAGTTTGATCTCAAGTTTGTAAAATAAAAATTAATTAAAGGGTAGGCAGTCATAAATTTTGTTGCAAAATTTCTCATGGAAGATAGTACAGAGCTCAGAGAAGAATTCTAGGATGAATGTGCTTTGACAAAAACTGCCAAACATATAGAAGAGGACAACTTGTGACCTTCTTCTGAAGACAACAAGACCATAAATGCTCCTTTTTTGGGAGTTTCAAAACCATGGAAAATATACTTTGATGGATCATGGTGTATGCAAGGATCAGAAGTAGGAATAGCATTGATATCACCTTAGAATGATGTTATTCTTATGTCATACAAATTATCATTTGAATGTACTAACAATATGGCAGAGTATGAAGCTCTTATATTCGGATTGAAAGCAACAATAGAGATTGGTGTTATACATTTACACATTTATGGGGATCCATAGCTTATAGTGAATCAAGTCAATGAGATCTACAACACCAAGGATGAGAAACTTATTCCATATAAAGATCTTGTTGCAAAACTCCTTACTTGCTTTGAAGAGTATTAATTAGAAAATATTCCAAGGAACAATAATAGGTTGGTAGATGTAATGGCAAGTGTAGCTTCACTTATACCAATTTTGGTAGAAGGTAGGGAAACCACTTTCACTATTAAAAACTTAGGAACTCCATCAATTGCTAAGGATGATTTGAAAATGGTATGTGTTGCTCAAAAGGTTAGTTATGAGGTAAGTCCTTGGTACCAATACATATTTAAATATTTGAGGGATAATTTTATTGATGCCACACTTGATAAAAGAGAATAGATTAGAATGAAAAATCTTGCTACAAAATATATCATTATTAGTGATATACTTTATAAAAGATCATTTAATGGTATTCTTTTGAGATGTCTTCATGATGAGGAGATTGGAATAGCATTAGAGCATGCTCATGGAGGGGCATGTGGAGGTCATTTCAATGGGAGATAAATTTATGGAAAGTTGATTAGGATGGGCTATTGGTGGCCCACCATGGAACATGATTGTTGTGAGCATGTCAAGAAGTGTCAGCAATGCCAAAAGCATGCACACTTAGAATTAACACCTACTCAAGAGTTGAACTATTTTACATCACCATGGCCTTTTTCAACATCTCTTTAACATACTTGATTTGTGAGATAAAAATGCCATTCTTCATTTGATTAACTTGCAGACCAAGAAAAAATGAAAGCTCACCTAACATGAAAATTTCAAATTCTATTTGCATTTTATCTGCAAACTCTTTGCACAATTCATCTCTGCTACCTCCAAAAATGATATCATCTACATAAACAATGACAACCAAATGTGTGCCCTTTTCTATTATGATATACAGGTTTCTATCTACCATACCCTTTTTGAATCCTTGTTGTATAAGATATGCATCCAGTCATGAGTACCATGCTCAGGGTGCCTGTTTTAAACTGTACAATGCCTTGTGTAGCTTGCATACAAAATATGGATTATCACCCAACTGAAAACCATCTGGTTGCTCAATGTAGACTTCTTCTTCAAGTTTACCATTTAAAAATGTTGATTTTACATCCATTTGGTATACCTTGAAGTTCTTGTATACTACAAATGCCAAGAATATTTTGACTACCTCCATTCTCGCTACTGGTGCAAAATTTTTCTCAAAATCAATACCTTCAACCTGTGCATAGCCCTTGCACACCAATTGTGCTTTATTTTTGATAACCTTACCATCTTCATTTAACTTGTTCCTAAAGACCCATTTGGTGCCAATCACATTCTTGTTCTTTGGTCTTGGAACTAGCTCCCAAGTTTTATTCTTTTCAATTTGATCGAGTTATTCATTCATGGCCTTGATCCAACCTTCATCTTTTCTTGCTTCAGTAACACACTTTGGTTCAATACTGGATAGGAGAGAGTATTCTAAAGTTAGTTTCTTTCTTGTTTGAACCCCTGCATTTGTATCTCCAATAACCTACTCCTTTGGATGATCTTTCTTCTATTTGTAGCTCAGTGTGTGTCTACATTCTTCCATCTCTGAATCACTCATAGAGCCATCATTATGATTTTGGCTCACACTTGTGCTCTTGTTTCCAGGTGTCATGCAAGTAATTATGGAACCATTTCCATAATTGCTACTCGGATTATTGCTTTGCACTAGAGCTGCTAGATTATTTTGATTTGCCCTTGAATTATCTTCATAGATTGGGTAGTTCTCATCATCATCATCCTTTGGTATGGTCATGTTCTCATCAAATTTAAAATCTGTACTCTCAACTATCTTTCTCAACCTCTTGCTGTAGCACTTGTAAGCTTTGTTATGAGTAGAGTAACCAAGAAAAACTCCTTCATCGACCCTATCTTCAAATTTTCCAAGTCCTTCCTCGGTATTCTTTATGTAGCATTTACTACCAAACACTCTGAAATGTTTTGCAGTAGCCTTTTTTTCAAACCATAGTTCATATGGCATCTTATCTTCATGTCTTCATAGCATACACTTGTTCTAAATATATATACCTGTGTGCATTATTTCCTTCCAATACCTATCTGCTACTCTACTTTTGGTCAACATGGTTCATGCCATCTCTTACATGGTTCTGTTCTTTCTCTCAACAACTCCATTTTGTTGAAGGGTTCATGTTGCTAAAAACTATCTCCTAATACCATGTTCATCACAAAAATTAGTGAAATTATCATCATTAAATTCACCTCCTCTGTCTAATCTGAGAATCTTGATTCTTTTACCTATCTGGGTCTTAATCATCTTGGTGAATGCTCTAAACATGTCAAAAGCTTCATATTTAAGCTTTAAGAAATAAACCCATGTCATCCATGAGTATTCATCTATAAATAACATAAAATACTTATCTCCATTTGTGCTTTGTGTCCTCATGGGCCTGCATAAATCTGTATGGATAAGCTCCAATGGTTTACTTGTATGGTGCTCCTTGGTTTTGAAATTTGCATGTGCTTGCTTCCCTTTCTGACATGAATCACAAATGCCAATTTTTGGTTTCTTTATTTTTGGAATGTCTCTTACTGCATTCTTTGAACTAATCTTTACAATATTATCGAAGTTGATATGACCAAGTCTTCGATGCCATAGCCAATTTTTGTCCACTTGTCCCATCATGCATGTTCTATCTATATCATTTTCAAGAGTGTATAGATTTCCTAATGTTTTTTATCCAACTGCAACTATTCTACCATTCTTTTCTTTCTAAACCTCGCATCCCTGTTTCTTGAAAATTACTTCATGCCCTCTATCACAAATCTGACTTACATTTATTAAGTTATGTTTCAGCCCTTCCACATACAACACATCCTCAGATCGTATCTTGTTGTCACTGATGCTCACTGTGCCTCTGCCAACAATCTAAGCTCCATCATTATTACCAAACTTTACATATCCTTCATCACAGTCTTGAATTTTGGTGAATTTTTTTTTATCACCTGTCATGTGACTTGAGCACCCACTATCCAAGATCCATGGTGCTGGTTTCTTTTGAGCTTTCAATGCTATTTGCACAATTAAAGATTTTGTTTCATCTTCTTTGAAAGCTTCTCTTTCTTTCCATATATGTTTTGGTACTATTTTAAGCTCCTCTTTGACATTTATCCTCTGAACTATAGGTTCTTGCTTTTTCAAAATTTCTCTATTCTGTTGTGTTTCAAGCTGCTGAAATTTATGTCCCTGAAAATGATTAGCACCATAGCCTCTTCTACATTTTTTGGCTATATGACCATAATTATGGCAATTATAACATTCAATTTCATATTCCATCAATGGTGCAAATGCATTCCTACCAGCAAAATTTCTTGGTCCTACATTATACTTGCATTCAGCTATTTTATGACCATATGCATTGCATTTAAAATAATAACCATGAAAGTAATAATTGAACCTGGGCTGTGGGTTCTGCCATGATGTTTGAGGTGTGGGAAACCTCCTTCTTCTTTGATGTGACACATAAGTGAAATCTTCATCATGATTGTACCTTTCATTTCTTGGCACATTAGTCTGCCATAAAGAGCGCTTCATCAACCTCTTCTTTAGATTCATTTTCAGAGCTATCATCTGATGAACTTGCATGCTTAGACATGAAGCTTCATCTTTTTTAGTTGTTACTCTTGAAGTGTGATTTCTTTTTCCAATTACATTTTTCTTTGTGAGAGTCTTCATCTTCTTTATCCTTCTCACCATATAAGCATTTTATTGCAAAATGTCCAACACGACCACACTTAAAGCACTTCAAGGGTAATTTACCTTGATATTTCCCTCTGCCACCTTTCTTTAATTTTCTTATGAAGTGTGCTTCCAATGCATCTAAATCTTTATCATTGTCTAGTTCAGGCTTTTCTTTTGTCGTCTACTTGGCTTTGAAAGCTGCCTCTTTGTCCTATGGCTTCTCTTTTGCTATTCTCATCTCATAAGCCATTAATGATCCATGAAGTTCATCCATTGAAAAAGTATTCATATCTTTGGCTTGTTCAATAGAAGAAACTTTAGAATTATACTTGTCAGGAAGAGAATGTAATACCTTTTTCACAATGACAAAATATTCTATCTTCTCTCCAAGACCCCGTATGGAATTTATTATCTCATTCACTCTATGCATGTATTCTTCAATTGATTCATCTCCATTCATCTTGAGTCCTTCAAACTTTGGTCTATGAGTTTGAAGCTTGGCCTCTTTTATTTTCACATCTCCTTCAGTTGGTGCTATAAAATTGAGCTTTGATATTTGGCTGGATTTGGATGGGAGTCCAAGTAGTCATTTTGAAGAGTGGTTTTTCCCACATTGGGTTTCCACTATAAATTCTGTGTTGTGGTTTGCTGCTTGTGTGAATGAGTTTTAATTGTTTGCATTAAATAAGCAAAATTTTAATATACACTGATTCATCCCCC
>Ga0181464_1000306_pt2 | contig 15610 bp, 20 predicted proteins | sample InSIn2gowninarea_FD_119074 | JGI IMG/M metagenome (GOLD analysis project Ga0181464, IMG submission 119074) | Clean room microbial communities from NASA Spacecraft Assembly Facility at Jet Propulsion Laboratory, Pasadena, California, USA -... ...
TGATGTTGATGATGTTGTTGATAATGATGATGTGGATTCCATGAACTCTTTGTCAAAGATGTGGATTCCTTGATGGTGTGAACTCCTTGATGATGATGTGAATATCTCGATGACATGAACTCTAGGATGTTGATTACGTAGAGTCCTTGATGATGATAATGATCTGGACACATTGTTTGTGGTGTGGACTCGCTGGTGATGATAATGATGTGAGCTTTTAGATGATGTGGACTCATTGATGATGTAGATTATGTGAACTCATTAATGATGAACTCTTTGATGTTGTGTACTCCTTGATGTGAACTCCTTGATGATGGTATGAATGAAGTCAACTCCTTAATGATGTGGACAAGGTTGACTAGATCTGAGAATACTAAGATAAAGAGGGAGTTGTCACACTCTCAAAAATATAAGTACTTTCATGTTCATTATTGTTTCATTATAAGTCTCTTGAATTTGTATGTCTTGCTTGGTTTTATTTGTTCTTCCCTGGATTCCTAGAAAGGATTGTAGTCACATGTAAATGATGTAAGAAAAAAGTGACAAGAAGACTCGTGATTGGATGGGCTTTGGACTCGGAGGAAGCAAATAAGATCAACCTAATTAAAGCACACCTCTGATGAAGATGGCTAGAAGCTTTTAAGAACGATGTTGATTTGAATATGATCCCATGATTTTTCTGCTATGATGATGTGACAAGGATTGGTATCCTCTTCATCCTATGTAAGAGGGAGTTGTTTTCATAAAGGCATGAGCATGGTGATATCTTTGTTGCAATTTGGCATGATGCACTGTGAGTCCATGAATATCTCCATGATCAAGTTGCAAGACTTCATTGCTGACTTGATTAATTCTCTGATTGGATCACCTGATTAATGAACTAGATGTATTTTGAAAAAATGTATAGATATTAATTAAATGGATGACCCCGCTACGTATAGCACAATTGAGGTTGGAAATGTTGTTGATTTGTGAAGCTAATTGTTGATCTTCTACTTCTATTGATGAGTAGGTTGTTGATATTTGCTTATGTGAGAAGCAACTTATTTTATGTTGAATTGGACTATGATAACTGATATTTGCTTCTATGATAAGCTCCAGATAAAGTTGAATGAATAGTTTAAATCTTGTTGTTTACTAAAATGTTAAAGCATTGAGATCCACCATGGCTACATTTCTGATGTTGCACTAGTTGCTAATGCTTATATGAAGAAATTGGAATCACTAAAAATTCCCTTGAAGAGGGAGCATTGATTACATAGCATCCCAAATCTTCCTTAGGTTGTCGTTGTGAGACCAATGGATTGGTCGATAAGATTGTTCCTCCCATAGGTTGTGCGTTGTGAGACTTTGTGGTTTGAGAGACGTTTTGATTTGATGATTCCTCCTATAGGTTGTGTGTTGTGAGACCTTATGGTCTAGGAGATATATTGATGACTCCTCCTGTAAGGTGTGTGTTGTGAAACCTTATGCTCTGAGAGATGCATTGATTTGGTATTACCTCCCTTAGGCTATGTTGTGAGGCCTTGTGGTCGGGGAGATGCATTGAGAGGAGTTGGATGTTATGTATCTTTCCGTATGATGAGACTGGTGATCTCTCCATTAGATTGTACGATGTGAAACCTATGATTGGTCGAGGAGATTGACCCTGATAGAGAGAGAGATTTGTATTTGTGTTAGGCCGAGGGTTTTGAGACCTATGATTGGGTAGGAAAATTGATCTTGAGAAAGAGAATGAAAATTACCTCTGACTAAGAGGAATTGTCGGAAAATATAGTAGCAATGGTCAGTATTTTCATCTTGAAAAATAAATAGGAAAATTGAATTTTTAAATTTATCTCCAAATTTATTTCAAATCAGCCTCATGATGTTTTATGTCAGCTAGGCCCCTAAGAGGCACCCATTTGACCTCCACTTGAAGGATATATAAAGGAGATCAGTTCATCTCATTTGGACACATCAATTTTGTCTTGTGCATGTATGATCCAACAAAATTATAGGAAGGTCTGAAATTTTAGGATGCCAAAATTTCAAGAGCCTGGTTCTTATCATGGAACTTGATCATAATTTTGGTTATTGATTTGGCTAGTATTCTGATATTGTTATTTATGATGTATTCGTGAATCTCGAAACTCTATCTCATAAGGAAGGACTTTTAATGGGTTAAATACCCTTGTGGGTTTCGCCCTTGCTGTGAGCCTAATTTTTGTGTCTTGTGTCTCATGGTTTCTTAATGTTTCTACTTGATTTTCTACTTCTCTTTTATCCTCTGAATGTTTTTCTTATAACTTATCAAAGAAATAATTACATAATGCTAATGATGATTTGAATTTGTGAATACAATGAAATTGTTCTAAGCAATGCCCTAGTTATAAAAAAATCAACAAGCATATACAAAATAGAATTTGGAAAAATAGCCTTTGGCTTAAAGTGGCTCACTTCCTTTGGTTGGTGAGCCATTGGAGAATCCTAACACTTAATCTTATTATAAGGGTGGGTTTCTTGGGCCCCTCGTTATGTTCTCTTTGTTGGAATAACAAGAAGACAATGGAGCATCTACTTAAATATATGGCATTTTGTGGGTCTCCTATGGGATAAGCTACTAGGACTTTTTGGCTTAAAGGAATAAAAGAATACTCAAGCAAAAATACTCAAAAGAGTAATTTTTTTGGTTTGAAGCTAAGTAGTATATCTAGGAAATTATACTCAATGAACCATGGACCCAAGAAGACTAAAAGGCTTCACCCCTTGAGTCTGGCATTTTTTCTCACCTTAATATTTATCCCAAGATGGTAGTGTAGAAATTCCTTGTAGATTCAAACTACTAATTGTAATATGCTAAAACAATAGACTTAAAACTACTCTACTCATCATAGAAAACAATTAAATGATCGAGAAATCACGAAACATACAAGAGAGAATTCAATCAACACATTACAAAATGATTTCTTGGGAAAAGGAACAGCAAAAAATCCCTGCTATTTGTATATTGCATTAGTCAGAAAATATGAGAAGATTACAATGCTTTTCTCAACCCTGAGCAACCTCTACACTATCTCTATTTTTCTCACATCTTCTTAGACAAGCCCAGGTCAATACTTTACCAATTTATCATTTTCCCAAGTCCCTATTTCTTTGCGTTGTTTCCTTGAGAATTAGCGCCCTATTAATTAAGGAAATTCTTCAATTGGAATTTTGCAATCCTCATATGCCTTCCTCTGACTACATGCACCACCTGTACAATTCAGATGATCTTACAATTTATAGTGCATTGTCCATGAACTCCAATCTCAACTTGGTAACAACTCTCAAATCTAATATGCAATTGTTATTTATGAGTGAATCATCATTTCACTGGTTGATCACTACAGAAAGCACCACACTACACTATAGGCAACACCACACTACTAGACCTCCCACTAGTTTCTCTAATAATTGGAACTAATTTAACTTATTTTAACTCAGTTAAACTAAATTAATTAATTACAACTCAAAATAGGCTCAACCAGAGATCCTATAATGAATGAGACACTCTACATGACTCGATTTAACCCTCAACTCGAACTAATTTAGCGAACTAAGTCAAATTAACTTAGTTAACTAATATAAGTTGTCATGAGATGTGGAATTACAATTTTATTCCCAATTTAATTCAAGGACAAAATTAAATTAGGATTTTCTTGTTTCATTTTCAACACACTCTCTCAACAAGAAAGGGATTATCTGCTACCTGATCCTACCTCTATGAAATTCGAATTTTCATCTTGACAATGCATTTGTCAAAATATTTGCATCTTCTTCTTTTATAGGAATGTAGTCCATCAACATGATTCTCTTTTGCACACAATATTGTAAATGGTGATACCGGATGTAAATATGCCTGGACCGATCAAGAAAAACTGGATTCTCATAGTATTTGATACAACTCTAATTGACACAGTAAATCACTGTAGGATCCATCTGCTGACCAAATAACCCAACAAGGATCTTCCTCATCCAGATAGCCTCACAAGTTGCTTGACTAGAATCCGTGTACTCTACTTCTGCCAAACTGAGTGCAAACTAATTTTTGCTTCGTGTTATACCAAGAAATTGTTGTTGACCCAATACTGAAGATTCTCCTTGATGTGTTATTTCGGTCAAATGGACTCCCTTACCAATCTATATATATGAAGCCTTGAAGCTTCACTCCCTCTATCTGTAAAACCAAAGACCAAATTGAGCGGTGCCTTTGAGGTATCTCAATACATGTTTAGTTTTTTTCCAATAGAGTTTGGTTGGCTTAACCATTGCTTGACTAACTTGGTTAGTTGCAAAACATATGTTTGGTCGTGTGTTCACCAAATACATAAGTGAACCCACAAGTTGTCTGTAAATAGTAGCATCCACTACTTCACCTGAAGTCGCATCTTCCTTCCTCCAATTCCTTGTTAGAGGAGTCTCCATGGGTTTGTTTCTCTCCATGTGGAACTTCTTCAGTATCTCGTTGACATAATTTCCCTTAGAGAAATGGTTCCTCATCTCTTTGCCATACTTCCATACCAAGTAAATAATGCATGAGCTCCACATCATTCATCTCAAATTTTGTTGCAAGATCATCTTTGCAAGATTTGACCAACTTCTCATCACCTGTTAGAAATCAATCATCGACATATAATACTATAATCAACAATTTACCTTCAACCAAAATATGGTAAATATTCGCGTATGTTTCACTTTTGGTGAAGCCAAACCTAGTGAAATCGTTTTCAATCATGGTGTACCAAGCACGAGGTGTTTGTTTTAATCCATAAAGCACTCGCTTGAGTCTAGACACATGAAAATCTTTGTTGAAGGTCTCAAATCCTTTTGGTTGATCAATGTACCCATCTTCCTCAATCACATCATTGAAGAATGTTGTCTTCACATCACTCTGATGTATCTTCCATCCATCTATACTAAAAGTGTTAGAATAGATCTGGTTGAAGATTACCTTGCTACTGGAGCAAAGGTCTCCTCGTAATCAATTACCTCCACTTGAGAGAACCCTCTGGCAACAAATTTGACCTTGTGTTTCTCCACACTCTCATATGTTACTGACTTTACCTTGTAAAGCCATCTGGAACTCACCACTAACTTGTCTGTTGGTCTTGGGACCACTTCCCAAACATTGTTTCTAATAATGGAATCATACTCCTTAACCATGGCATCAACCCATACTAGTTTTTGCATTACTTCCTTGAATGAGGATGGTTCAATCTCTACACTCTCAGTGATCAAAGCCATGTGGCTAGTGTACTAATCCGATGACCTTCTTTGCCTACATTGTGGTGTGGGTGCTCCCACATTCTCTCTAGTATCATGCATCAATTTGTCAATCTCTCTAGTGTGCTTCCTTCCATCTCTGGAAGTATCTACAGGGGTGGTTGCTTCCATTGTCTTCTTCCTTTGGAGAGAAAATCTCCACTTCTCCATGCAATTGAAGGTCCCTCTCAAGGGAACATCTCATGGACTTCTCTTCATCAAACTTCACATATCTACAAACCAGTGTCATCCTATGAGATGGAAGGTATGCCCGATAGTTGTGAAATGTATCAGTGCACCCCACAAATATGCCCAACTTAGTTGTCGATTCTAGTGTTTTCCTTGCATCCTTGGTAACATAACAATAGACCGATGAACCAAAGATCTTGAAGTGTTCCACATATGGTTTTTTCCCTTAAAAAACTTCTTATGGTGTATTCATCCTAAGAATCCGATGAGGACTCTTGTTTTACACATATACAGTTGTGTTGCATGCTTCAACGCACAAGTGCAATGGTAGGCCCTAATCATGTAACATTGTTCGTGCAGCTCCCACAATACTTCCACTATTCCTTTCATACACCCTATTGTGTTGTGAGTTATGGGTTGCTATTAACTCTCGTTGAATTTCCTCTGATGCACAAAATTTCTTGAATTCATTCGACACATATTGTCCACCATTATCGCTCCTAAGAGCTTTAACTTTCCTCCCAGTGTCTTTCTCAACTAGTGCTTTAAATTCGCAAAATTTAGCAAACATCTAATCTTTCTTCTACATGAAGAAAATCTAGCACTTACAATAAAAATCATCTACATATGTTACATAATACTTGTGCTTGGTCGTGAAGGCTGTCAAGAACGGTCCAAACACATCTGAGTGAACTCTTTCAAAGATTATTTGCGCTCAATTGTCTTTATCATGAAATGTATCTTTGGTGTACTTTCCCAATGTAAACCCTTTGCATGTGTCTCTCTGCTCTAGTGTACCCTTGGGAAGTCACGTAGAAATTTTTTGTGTGATATTTAAAGCTCTATGGTGCAAACGACCCAATCTTCTATGCCACAACTCACCGATGTCTCAATTTTGCACCTTCACTGCTTTTGTTCTCAAAGAAGCACAATCTTCTACATCCAATTTGTAAATATTCTTCACCCAAACTTTAATCCACTTCACTTGTCCTGAGGCTATGTGACGAAGGAAAACCTTTACTTTGTTAAATATCACATCTGTTGACACCTAATCATTGGGATTGGGTGAACACTTGTAAATAATGTAAATAATAAATAATGGAAAATGAAAAGTCATCGGGTGGTGAAGCCCAAGAGTCACTCCCTCTTGTATATTCCCATGAGTAATCTTAATGAATAAATAGAATTCATTTGAGGAGTTACCTCCTGGCCTAACATGGTATCAGAGATAACCCCTAATTTTAGTTTTTTCCTGCCTTGTAACCCCTATTTTATTTTCCATTCTCTGCTACATATTGTCCCTCCGTCCTAAATTTATGTGCGTTTGGTCAGAACATTGAATTATCTTTGCGCTACATCCTCTCTCTACCTTGAGTGCGTTATACTTTTTTTTGAAGCTTGTGTGGCTTGAGATCTGGGGCGGAGTGTTACAGTGTGCGGTGAGCCCCTTGTCATTAGGGCTAGGATCTCCCCAAAATAGCGTGGTCGACATCACCAGGTTGGATCTCTTCCAATTCCTTTATCGCCTAGCCCATTATTGCTTAGGCTCTACCATTGGCATAGACCTCAGCATTGTTAAATAAATTGACCCCATTGTCCCTTCAACATTGCAACAAGCCTTTGACTTCCTTGACATCAATCTGGTTACCAAAGCTGAGCCAGGCTATGTATGAGACCTGGCTCACCTTCAGCGCATTTCGCCCCAGTGTCCCAACTCTCTCTGTGGAATTATCTACATTAAGTGACCTCATATTTGTATTGTATTGTTGACAATGGTTGTTATATCTGTGTTAACGTGAATGTGGTGACCATTGTTATTACACCGTGTTATATATATATATATATATATATGATACCACCTTTTGTGGCCCTCCAAACCGCATCCATCATATACCATAGGTCCGAAGGTCAATACCTCTATGCAGCAAGGTGGAAGCTTGTGGAAAGTAGGAAATGCTAATGAAGATGACAGTCGGGGCGTCACCTTGATCACTGCACTGTGACCCCTCCTCCATAGACAATTTACATTGTCGCTTTGACTACCATACATGGCCCTCCCTCGTTGTTATTACCTCCTGCAAACATTGTCGTTTCCCATACCTCCACTTCGTATGCGCTCTACCCTACCCCACATAATACCCTCCCCACATCCACCTTCCCCAAGTAACCACTCCCCCAACTATTACCTTTGTCCTACATATCAAAGTGATTTTTTTATTTTACATCATAATTGATTTTTTTATCCCTAGGAGTGCAAATTTTATATATTGCCAACAAAGTATATTTGTTTTACAGTACACAAATTTTAAAATACATTCATTGATATCAATTGTGGGTGTGGTTCTCACCGGGTATGAGAACTATCCTGAGTGGTCTCAGAAGATCAAACACACTCTCATTTTCAATGATTTGTGCAAAGGAGCTTGTGTAGGAGAATGAGATAATGAACCTACAAAGCCCACCTCAGAGAAGGAATTTTCCATTTGAAAAAACAAAAACAAAAAAGCCTATGCCTTTATTACAACATCTGTAAATGAAGAGGTGATTCACCATATTTCACCATTTCAAATGCTTTTGAAGCCTTACAGAAGTTGAAGGAACTCTATGACTCACACTCTACGCTTGAAATTGTCCAATTGATGATTAAATTGTTCAATCTTGAATTACAAAATGATGATCCTCTTGCTTTAGCATCAGAAGTAAAATCTATTATGCATGATATCAAATTCACTAATTTTGAACTAGACATTCTTTTTATATCTTTTGTCAAAGCACTTTCTCCCATTTATTCAAATTATCTTGAGTCATTGCAAGCAAATGGGAACCTCAAAGAAATTACCTTTGACTCCCTTGTGAATAAATTTGTTGAGAAATAGAGATTTTGGGAAGAAGACAACTTCTCAGTTTTCTGAATAAGTTGTGTCTTGCACATAGAGAGAAAAATCATGCTCAAGATTCTTCCAGAGGAAGAGGTGGTCGAAGAGGAAGAGGAAGAAGAAATTTCAGAGGCAGGTGGGACAGACACTCAAAGAGAGAAGTCTAATCTTCATTGCAAACGTTGCAATAGAGATCGATCACATTATGCATCGACATGCAAGTTGCCTTGGGAAAAAATTGAGAAGGAAACAAATCAAGCAAAAGTTAAAACCAATGACAAAGAGAAAGGTAAATCCCTTGAATTCGCTCACTATGTTGTGGCACATTGTAATATTAGAGTAGCTGAAGACTTGTTTAATGCTAAACTCTCTTTTTGGAAAAATGATTGGTCGTTCGATTCAAGAGAAACTTGTCACATGAATTTTAGAAGAAATTTTTTTGAAGAATTTACTGACAATTTTGATGGAGCGGTATACTTTGCAGACAAACCAAAACCCAACCCATCAAGGCTTGGCATAATCAGGTTAAAATAGCCTGGTCTTCCAGAGTTTCCTCTGCATGATGGTTTATATCTCCCACCGCTAAGGAGAAATTTGTTGTCCTTGGTCCACATATGCCAGCAAGGACACTCCATTCATATGTTTGATGGCAAGGTTGAGGTGAGAGAAGCATCAGATCACTCACTTGTCATGACTAGGATAGAAGAAGAAAGACTTCTCAAGCTGCAAGGTACCTCTGCTCGTGCACAAAATTTCTTATACAGTTCTCATTATGATGAAGGTACATTTTCATCAAGTCTATTATGGCATGCTAGATTTGGACACTTAAACTATGACAGCCTTCGCTTGTTGAAGAAAAATGATATTATTGGTTTGCCTACAATTCTTAGGAAACTTAAGCAATGTGATGCGTGCATTCTAGGAAAGCATAGCAAAAAGTGTTTTCATGATTCACATTCCAGAGCACATAGAAAACTTGAACTTATTCATTCATATTTATGCGGTCCAATGTCTGTTCCTTCCGCAAATAGAAATAAATATATGATGACATTTATTAATGACTAAACCAAAATGTGTTGAGTTTATTTATTGAAGAACAAATCTGAGGATTTTCAAACATTCAAAAACTTTCATACATGGATTGAAAATTATGCACAATCTCATATTGGCTCTATTTGACCTGATAATGGAAAAGAATACACTTCAAATAAATTTGAAAATTATATTCGCCAACATGGGATCAAACATCAAACAACTATGTCATATAATCCCCAACAGAACGAAGTCGCTGAAAGAATAAATAGGACAATCTTAAATATGGTACGTTCCATGATGTTTTTCAAGAATGTAAAATTGATGTTTTGCGCTAATGCAGTTCTGTGTTATATATGTAAAGAATAGATGTTCATCTAATGCTATTAGAAACAAGACTCCTTATGAAATGTGGTATGGCCACATTCCTTCCGTAAAGCATCTCAAGGTCTTTGGTTCCCCCTGTAATGCCTTGATACCAAAGGTACATAGAAACAAATTCGGCGAGAGGAGTCATAAGTATATCCTCTTTGGGTATTCAAATACCTCCAAATCATATTGTCTCTGTGATGAAGTTAATAAAAAGTTTGTTGTATCTAGACATTAATCTTTCTTGAATCTTCCAAAGCTGACAATGTTTTTGAGTGACAACTTGATCGCGTAGATAGATTCCGGCATGCAATATCATTTCAAGAATTTGATAATCCGATTCCACATCTTGAAGGGAGAATTCCTACACTGAATCAATATGTGGAATATTCTTCTGAAGCACTCTCTCCCACACATGAAACTCCAACCACTGATGATACTTTGAGTTATGTGATTGACAGAATTGGAAGACTAAATCTTGATTCAATCCCAACTCAATCAACTGAGAAGCTTGAACCATCTCAGAAAGGTCCCCCAAAGTGGTTGACAAAGACACTTGAAAGTGTTCATCATGATGAAGTTTGAAAGACAGCAACAAGTAATTCAACCAGGCAAAATGGAAGTGATGTGGATCATTCTCATTCACCTGTTGATATGGATGTTTCTTATGATTGTACACTGAATTTGTCTACAGATTTTAAACCAACTTCTTTTAAAAAAGTCGCTTCTCATGATGAATGGAAAGAAGCGATGCAAAAGGAGTATGATATTGTGATAAAGAATGGCACTTGGACGTTGGTTGATCCTACATTGGGAACCAAACCAATTCGCTACAAATGGGTCTACAATAACAAGTATAAAGCCGATGGATCACTTAACAAGCACAAGGTCAGGCTTGTGGCGAAAGGTTTTTCACAGAAGAAAAGGATCGATTATGAGGAGACTTTTGCCCCCACAAAAAAAGGGGCTACTATCCAGACACTCTTTGCCTTAGCAGCGTAGAATGGTTGGAAAGCCCATCAAATGGATGTAAAAACCACTTACCTGAATGGAGATTTGAAAGAGAATGTTTTTATGTCCCAACTTGAAGGGTTTTTTGTGAAGGAAGATGAACATAAAGTATGCAAACTTGTGAAATCCTTATATGGCCTCAAGCAAGCACCACGAGCCTGGTATGAAATGTTAACTAAGCATCTTCTTAAACTCAACTTCAAACATTATGATATTGATGATGCAACTTTGTTTGTCAAAAAAGTTGGCAAAATAGTTGTATTGCATCCATAAAGAAAGAATTGAAAAAAAAAAATTGAAATCACTGACTTGGGTTATGTTCACTACTATTTTGGTATTGAAAACATTTAATCTTAAGCATGTCATTTTTCTTACCGACCTCACTGGAATCTGATTTGGAATAGGATGACTTTCCTTTCCCTTTTTTCGTCTTTCCAGCTAAGGCACAATTCTCCTTATCATCATGTTTGGATGAGGATCCATCTCTGGAGTTCCGCCAAATCTCCTCTTGCACCAAGTCGGACCACAAGTGCTCCCACTCTGGTAGTTTCTCCCTCCCATTAAATAGCCATAGTAGTTGTTCCAGCGCTTGGAAAGGCCTAGAAGTGCTAGGATGACCACATTGTCTTCAGCGACTGTCACACCAACACTTTCAAGCTCAACCCGACAATGGGTGAACTTGGTCAAGTACTTTGGTATTGTGTCGCCCTTCTCCATCTTGATTTTTTTGAACTTGTCTTTTAGCGTCAACTTCCTGTGGTCACTGTTGTTTTGAAACAAGTATATCAAGGTCTTCCATGTCGCTTATGAAATCTATTTACCATAGAGGTTCGAAAAAATATTATTTCGAAAAAATATTATCTCGAACTCCTAAGATATTTTCTCACGCCTTTGCAACACATTTTCTCCACTCTGTCAGGTCTTGAGCATCAGTTGGCTTAATAATATCTTTGTTTATGAATTCCTTTAGACTGTTGTCTTCCAACATTGTCTCTATTATGTCCTTCCAAACAATATAATTCAAACTACCCTCCAGGGAATATTCGAGTCTTAATCTGTAGAACGACAACCTGTTGGCTCTGAAGTATGACACTGCAAATTCAATTTCCCCTGCAAAACAAACTCATATTTTCCTCTTTTAGAGTGATTTCTGCTCTGATATCATGTAGAAATTCATTCTAGATTCAAACAATTAATTGTAATATGCTAAACAATATACTTGAATCTACTCTATTCATCAGTGGAAATAATTAAACAGTAGAAAAATCACGAAGCATACAAGAGAAAGAATTCAATCAACGCATTACACATTGATTTTCTAGAGAAAGTCGCAGTGAAAAAACCTTGCAATCTGTATATTGCTAGTCAAAAATTATAAAAAGATTACATTGTTTTGCTCAAGCCTGAGCAATCTCTGCACTTTATCTGTCACAACGTCCTTGCGTTGTTTCCTTGAGAATTAGCCCCCTATTAATTAGATAAATTATTCAATTAAAATGGCGCAATTCTCATAGGGATTCCTCTGACTACATGCACCACTTGTACAATTCTAATGAGCATACAATTAATAGTATATTGTCCCTGAACTCCAATCTCAACTAGGTAACCCTCAGATCTGACACACATGTCATTTATGAGTGAATCGTCAATTCACTAGTTGATCACTTCAAACAACACCACACTACTAGCCCTTCTACTAATTCCTCTGACTGTTGAAACTAGTTTAACCGACTTTAACTCAGTTACACTGAGTTAATTAATTACATCTCAAAATAAACTCAACCAGGGCCCATATAATGTAGGAGACACTTTACATAGCTCAAGTTAGACCGTCAACTCAAATTAACTGAACCAACTAAATCAAATTAATTTAATTAACTAATACAAATTGTCATGACATGTCAAATTACAATTTTATTCCCAATTTAATGTAAAGAAAAAATTAAATTAATATTTTCTTGTTGCATTTTCAATAGGTAATGCTTCCTCCTAGGCCGCCCCCAATTCAACAAGGGCTTCATCTCCATCCTCCTTCACTCCCCCTGAGGCTTTTGTAAAACTTAATTTGATAGTGCATCTAAAATCAATCATGGCCAAGCCAATTACACGGGTATTTTCCAAGACTATAAGGGCTACACTTTAAAGATCTTCTCTATGGACTACAATCATACTAGCAATAAAACTGCTGAGTTTTTGGCTCCTGAAAGAGGTTTGATCGTAGCAAATGAAGTGGGGTACTCGAAGCTACACATTGAGAGGGAGTCACAATTGGTGATTTGGGTGATTTCAACTGTTAAAACGCTTTTGTCTAGAACTCCGACAAAATAATTATCTCAAAGTTGGAGATTGGAATGTATTGCATCTCTTATTCAAACTCTGCTTGGTAATCTATGATTTGTTTTTTCCTCCCAAATTAATCACGTTGGAAATAAGGTAACAAATATCTTATAGCTAACATTGGGACTCTAGGCAATACTATTTTCTTAAATGAAATCTAGTTTGATGAGAAATGGCGAGCCTCTTTAACACTTAAAGAATGTAAATTTTGAAATAAGAACTCAAATCTCAAAAAATGAACTCCAACCAAAAAACCCTAAAAAACATGAAAAATAGTGTTAAAAATGAAGAGTGTTGATGTTGGAATAACACTTTTTTTTAAAATAAATTTTCAACATGTTTTAAAAATAGCAGTAAAAACCAATTTTTTGTGCAAAAAACTCCATGAAAACGAAAAGTGTTGACACTGGAATAACCTTCTTTTTTCTTCTTCTTTTTTTAGAGTAAATTTTCAACATTTGTACCCTGAAAACTAAAAGTTGAAATAACATTTTTTTTTTTCTACAGTAAATTTTCAATATTTTGAAAATAGCCTAAAATATTTTATCATGACTCTCAAAAACATAAAATTTCCAACCACCAAAAAAGAATTTCAAAAAAAAAAAAAAAACTCGCATCTACATATATTAAAAACAAAACATAAAAATATGGACAAAAAAAACAAATATATAAAACAAAAAATCAATCACAAAAATGTTAAAAAAGAAAAACAACATTAACTATAAAAAAACATTATTTTTTTTATATATATTTTTATATTCGATTTTTTAAATAATCAACATTTCAAACAAAAAAGGAGAAAAATTGTTAAATAATCATGACTTGAAAATAATCGAACATACAAAAAAAAGGATATCATCGCCAATTGAGAGGGCAAAATAGACACATCATTCTTGTCTTCATTCCCGGACGTGGGTGGTTGATCAGAGCATCAGTGCGACAAGGATGGCGATGGTGGGCAAGTGGCAGCTCACAGGTGCCATGATGCGGGGGGTTGATCAGAGCGTCAGTGCGACAGGGATGGCGATGGTGGGCAAGTGGCAGCTCACAGGTGCATTTGTAAATGCCGCAGTCCGGCAATACCGCTCCGCACAAATGCAATAAAGGCTTCCTTTACTCTGTTTCACCCAGTTTCGGTTTTATGCGAGATGGCCTCAAGCGAATTCCCCATTCTTGCTACCTCTTTGCGCGCCTTCATTTGGGTTTTCGTTGTTGCCGCTGGTGGTCCCTCGATCGCCATCCACATCCTCAACCCTCGCTCGGCTCAGGTTCTCAGTGCTTCATCTGATCAGATTTCCTCACTCTGAGTCATTTCATTCGCGCCCTCCCAGACTCATCCTCCACCACTGTCACTCTTCTCCATCCACTGTCCGCCATTATCTCCTCTAGCCTCAACGTGACTCCGGTTCAAGCTCATTTGTCGCCATTCGTTGTGGGTTCTTCCCTCAGTTTCTATCAAGCCATTCCCTCGCCGCCGCTCTATCCAGCTCCGTTCATAATGCCTTGAGAACGGCCACGCATGGGTTGCAGAAGGAGCAGTGCCCGAGGTCGTGCCATTCACCGGCACTCACCAACCTCGTCGGAACCCACTTCGAAAACGTCGGAATTCAGCGGCTTTAGCTTTCCTGCTACTCGCAGTGGCAGAGGCAGGGGAAAAGGCCTTGATAGAATTAATGTTGGCGAGCACCATTCTCAGTCGCACACCGCCTGGTTCAGGGTACCATGCTCTTTGGGCAACGCTTCCTCTATAATTTCTGTTGCCATTGAATTAATTGAGAATGCGGTGGGCTCAGGGGATGCTCTTTAGGAAGCTCCTCAGGAGAACAAAAGAGCAAATCAAAGCGACCTCCAGCCAATGAGCATAGAAAGACAACAAACAAGTCATACAGTTAACGAAGGCCCAAGCGCGCCCTCAGGTGATGTTCCTTCGACCTTCGCTGCTCATCCTTCTGACTCCATAGACTCTGATCAATTCGGGGGCCGTATCGTTGAAGAACATCCTATGACCTCCAATGAAGTCTAAACATGTTAGCGCTTCCAGTTCCTCAAGCCAGCGTCTGAAGATCTACAGTTTTCTGGCACGCATGCTCCTTAATTTTGAAAGTGGTCACTTCTACAAGTCGGTCTTCTCCATGGTAAGTGTCTGTTCGTGTCTATGTTTTGGTCGAAAAATGCCCATGGTTGGCAAAGCACAAGTCGGTCTTGTAACTCTGTATGGGTCAGTTCTTACTTACTGTATGCGCAGTGTAAGAGTCAGTTTTTCAGGTATTGTAAGGGTCAGTGTTCGGCGTGATTACAACCAAGCAAATGCTATTGTCAACTTGTCAAGAGAGTTTTCGCTAGAATGCCATCTTCATGGCTAGAACTTTCAAGGCTTCGGCCTTGTTGTACTATCTTTTTGTACTAATATAGGAGTAGACCAATTAAGCAAAAAAAAAAAACATCCACTTAATACATCAAAAAAATTGAATGGTCTAAAATAAGCTCTTTAAAAAAGAAAAAAGAGAGTTGGT
>Ga0181464_1000682_pt1 | contig 15601 bp, 9 predicted proteins | sample InSIn2gowninarea_FD_119074 | JGI IMG/M metagenome (GOLD analysis project Ga0181464, IMG submission 119074) | Clean room microbial communities from NASA Spacecraft Assembly Facility at Jet Propulsion Laboratory, Pasadena, California, USA -... ...
ATATATATAGTTTTACCGAAAAGTATTCTGCAATCCCATTCTAACTTTTCTTGTTTTGTTGATTGTTGACATGAGGTAAAAAATATTTCATTCTCACTATGAGTTATAAATAAAATATTTCGATGTCCATATTAAATAACATAATTGTATATAACTTCTAAAATAAAAAAACAAATAAAGTTGATATTATTTATATTATCATGTTTCAAATGGATAAGTAAATAAACCAATTCAATGTCCATAACAAATTCAATATCCATGTTCACTAATTTATTTTAATATCAACTTTAGAAAAATATAAACATATGTGTATATATATGAAACGAAACGAAACATTTCAATATATAAACAAAAGAAGTAATTGAAAGTAAAAAATTGAATTCCTTCCTTATCACAATGATGACAAAGAGATTTATAAAATTATTATGTGACATTTCAAAAATATTAATAGTAATTAAAAAATTCAATGTAACTCATAAATAAAATATTTCAATATATAAAATAAAGTAACATTGAGATGTATTTAAAAAAATATTAATAGATAGAAAATGTTTTAATGTGGATAATGCAAGCCGTAAATAAAATATATCAATGCTCATGTTAACTAAATTATTTCAATATCAACAATTTACATATTATATATGGTTTAAAATATTAATAAATAATTACAACGTAAGGCGTTCCGATTTAAGAACAACTCCCCCAGTTGTAGACAATTAAATATTTGTGTGTCGTGTGGGATAAACTAAAGAGTAATAGTTAGGAAAAAGCCTAATAGTTAGGGAAAAAAACTTTATACAACTAACACTAATAGTTAGGGAAAAAACTATATATGACCCTTTCTCCCTCAAGCATGAATCATCGACAATAACAGTTAGGGAAAAAAATGCATAGATCCCTTCCTTTTTCATGCGCAAATAGTCAGTTATGCAGGGACAAAGCCAAGTTGTGGAAATAGCACTACACAAAGTGCCTCCTCCGTTAGTTGTGAGTGCCCTTGGATTCAAATAAAATCACTATGGATCCGACCACCAAGCAGAGTTTTAAACGGATGAAGTGGGACTATGCAGGCGATGACGAAGGCAGAGATGTGTGAATAGTGGAAACATAACCTACTAGTTATTAGTTAGGGCCATGTCGCCTCCTAGAGTTAACCTCCATTTGTTTTTATTCACCATTCTTTATTCAATGCTTCTTCTAGCAAATTTATTGCTTTGTTCTATGGCGATTCATGGCAAGACACTTCATTCTCCTCTTTCAAGGTAGGACCATTCACTATATTTTTAATGGTTATTCTTTCCGTGTCACAGTGAGAAAGAAACATCTCTGCTTACTAGTATTTCACAATTTTAATGTATTTATGACATGTTCTAGAAATCCTTACAAAAATTTAAATAACTCTAGTGACACACTATTTTTATAATCAAATGAATGCATTCTAGAAGAGTTTATTTTGAATTCCACATATGTATTCTTAATTTCTAGAGAGGTATTTCAGAAAAGAATAGAATATTATTTTTTTTTAATATTTATCCAATCCACTCTAGCAATTTACAAATCTAAAATTATGAAGATAGGCAACCGGCCTTACTCACTTCCAATTTTAGAAATTCTATTCACATGCAGAAAGTGAAGAAATGCCTAAGCTAGGTTTCCCCTAAGGCGTATCATCTAAATTCCTTTAAAGGATTTTACTCGTTGTCTTTCTTCATCATTTCTTTTTTATATGAGCATGTTGCAAGTGACCCTAACTTTACATTGTTAACATTAGGTATCACTAAGGTAGAACTAGAAGTATTTAAATCATGCCTCTAACAATTAATTTTTTTGTAAATTGGGGTTGGTTGTAGCCTGTTTTTGGAGCTTTCATTTTCCCAGACTATTAATAGGAAACAATGCCCTCATATTGACACTTTGTCTTCAAATTCCCAACGTGGATAGACACTCTTCTTTGCAACATATTTTTATGAAAAACATATATTTCCATGCCTTTAGGTTTCAATGCCCCAAGGCTATCTCTTTTTCCCAAGAAGCGTGCAGACTTCCTACAACCAACACATTGACCATGTGCCAATTTGGAGTTGTGAATGTTAGCTCAATATTTTATGAAAGTCAATTTTGGAGAAGTGAATCCAAATGAATCAGTTCCCTTGATGTGTTGAGAAAAGACTTCCGATATGTTATATAAACCCATCCCAGGAGAATAATGACAATTAACATATGCTATGTTACTTTGAATGTAACAAAAAGTACTCCAATAAGATGGAAACATGTCTCCTTTGAAAAACTCAGCTTTTTTTTGTATTAAATATGCCTTGCACTAGGTTTTTAGAGATGGCGCAATGTGAGATAAAAAAAAGTAAAACCTTCTTAATATTCTCCCAAAAAAAAAAAAAAACATGGCATTCTAGTTGCCCCTCTCCCAGTTCTTTCTTTATGTAGTTTATAATTCCAGGGGAATTTGTCATGGGAACATATCAAGTGATAAAAAAATCCTGCTTTAGCAAAAAAAATCTTGGTAAACTTCCACTTGATACAAGGTCCTAAGAATCTAGACTTATTTCACTGCAGAAAATTATAAACAGAGGTTCTATTTGTACCATTGATGTCAACCTTGTCAAAGATTACAAACTCATCTTTACATCTCGCACATGAAAAATTATTGACCTCCTCATTAGTCCTTGGCTCCTATGACGCAAACTGGTTGCAAAGGGAATTCAATATCTCGAAATATGTATCCATGTACTTGTTATGAAGCTCAGTCAGATGATTGTAATTTGAATTTATTGAAGCCACACTAAAATGTAACATTGACAACCAATAAAACTCTTCCCTTGTAAATGCATAATAATAATAAAAATAAAACTTTTTACCTAATCATTAATAACAAACAATGCCATTAGATTGACACTTTGACTCCATATGCCCAACGTGGATAGGAACTCTTCTTTGTAATGTTTTTGTACAAAAAAAATAGATATATACTTCCATGCCTTAGGTTTTGATGGTTCAGGGCTTTCTCTTTTTTCCAAGTAGTGTGCACACTTCCGACAACCAACACATTGAACAAGTCTCAATTTGGATTTGTGAATGCAAGAACATTTAAACTCCAAATGGACTGCACTTCATTCACCCTTTAACACGTCCAAACATAATATCTACAGATGACCAAAGTTGATCTTGGCCCTTTGGAAGAAAACAAATTAGGAGAGCTAAGAGGGAATACTACAATACTACAATATTTTTTCCACTGCCACCATGCTCTATTCAACTTCACAAATGATTTCAACCATTGAGTGCAATCCCATATGAGAGTAATAACCCCACAAAATCAATTTGTATGATGTTTTTTGGAAGGAGAACAAAAAACAATGCAAATGAGAAAAAAATCATCGTACCAATATTCTCAATACGAAAACCAAATGATCCATTGGCAGCAAGAATATAGAAAATGATGGACACATATGTGTTGACCAACCTAGTGTTAATATACTTGAATCTTTCATGGTGGTCAAAATCTTGAAGTATTGTAACTCCAGAAAGTGTTTTAGAGAAATTGTGAATAATAGGTGCCACTATAATTGAATTGAAATGAATAATATCCCTTGATGTGTTTAGAAAAGACTTTGGATATGGTATATATACCCATCCCAATAGAATACTGACAAACAACATCTTCCACGTTACTTTGCATGTAACAAAACGTACTCCAATAAGCTAGAAACATGTCTCCTTTATAAAATTTGGTTATTTTTGGTATTAAATATGCCTTGGACTAAGTTTGTAGAGATGGCACAACATGAAATAATCAAGAGTGCAACCCCCTTAATATTCTACAAAACAAATCATGTCATTTCAGTCACCCCTCTCCCAACAATATATCTAGCTTTAGCAAACAAAAACTTGGTAACCTTCCACTTAATACAATATCTTAGGAATCCACTCCAGAAAGTGTTTTAGAGAAATTGTGAATAATAGGTGCCACTGTAATTGAATTGAAATGATAAATATCCCTTGATGTGTTTAGAAAAGACTTCGGATATGGTATATATACCCATCCCAATAGAATACTGACAAACAACATCTTCCACGTTACTTTGCATGTATCAAAACATACTCCAATAAGCTGGAAACATGTCTCCTTTATAAAATTTGGTTATTTTTGGTATTAAATATGCCTTGGACTAAGTCTGCAGAGATGGCACAACATGAAATAATCAAGAGTGCAACCCCCTTAATATTCTACAAAACAAATCATGTCATTCCAGTCACCCCTCTCCCAACAACATATCTAGCTTTAGCAAACAAAAACTTGGTAACCTTCCACTTAATACAATATCCTAGGAATCCACACTTATTTTACTATAGAAAATTATGAATAGAGGTTGTATTTGTACCATTGATGTCAACCTTGTCAAATATTGAAAATTCATATTTTCATCTCATACATGTTAAATTATTGATCTACTCATTAATCCCTAGATCCTATGACCCAAACTAGTTACAAAGGGAAGCCAATATCTCAAAATATTTATCCCTATACTTGTTATAAAGCTCAATTACATGACTATAATTTCACTTTAGTGAAGCCACACTAAAATGCAACATTAACAATCAATAAAAAAATTCACTTGTAGATGCATACTAACAATAATAAAACTTTTCCTTAATCATTAATAGCAAACAATGCCATTGGATTGACACTTTGAATCCACATGCCCAATGTGGATAGGAATTCTTCTTTGCAAGGTTTTTGTACGGAAGCATATATATAGATTTCCATGCCTTTAGGTTTCGATGGTTCAAGGCTATCTCTGTTTTCCAAGTAGCGTGCCGACTTCCAACAACCAACACATTGACCAAGTTTCAATTTGGAGTTGTGAATGCTAGCTCAATATTTTGTAAAAGTCAATTTCATAAAAGTGATTCCACTTTGTGCTTCTTTCAAGTTATCCAAAAAGGTCAAGTGTCGAACCTTGGATTCAACTACGGACATGGTTCGATAATGACAGAGTCTCCTTCAACTCCTTGTACTTTGGTAAATTTTGTGGCATCATGCTCAAGAGGCTAACCTTAGAAACACCCACAAGGTGTATCTTTGGAAGGTCCCTTAAAGAAATTTTCTGCAATATAAAAAACAATAAATGGGGGTTGGTTGTAGCATGTGTTTGCATCTTTTCTTTTCTTTAACCATTAATAGCAAATAATGCCCTCGAAATGACACTTTGACTCCATATGCCTAACATGGATAGACACTCTTCTTTGCAACATTTTTGTACAAAAACATAGATTTACTTGCCTTTACATTTCAATGCCCCATGGTTATCTCTTTTTTCCAAGTAGTGTGTAGACTTCCTACTTCTGCATCACAACTATTTTGTTCATACATGAAGGTGTTGAAATTTATTTTCCTACCTATAGAAAACTTGGATCGGAATCAAAAGAACATGTATTTTGAAAGCTTAAAATGCCTTTTACCCCTAACATTAAATCAATTCAACATTCAAATATCATGAATAAATCCATAGCATATTCCTAAACTAAATTTTATATATTAACTCATGATTGACTATGGATGATTGAATTCAAGAGAAAACTGAAATTTGTTATCATGTTTCTACAAAATAGTTTTTAAAGAGGACCATGAATAAAAAAAACATGTTCCATTATCTATTTATATTTCTTTATTTTCATAAACATATCATAACAACATTTTTCATCTTGTGATTAACCTTGGCAACCTCTCTTACTTCACACAAAGGTTTACTTGATTGCAACTTACTCAATGCACTGCCAAGGGCATCCACTGGTGTTCCTTCACAAGTCAATTTTGTAAAAGTGATTCCACTTTGTGCTTCTTTCGAGTTATCTAAAAAGGTCAATTGTCTAACCTCAGATTCAACTACGAGCTCCACATAGAACTACAAAACAAAATGTCTTGCCAGTTTTAAGTGGAAAGAATAAATATTGAGATGAAGAACAAAAACTATTTAAGGATTCTAAATCTTAACACAACATGTGAGAGCGTGATCCTATAGCATGGAAAGTATTTTCTACTTTCAATCTTCTTTTTCTCGTCCTACCGCCTCTTTTTAGGTATACTGCCCCCTTCCCTGAACACAAATCGATACATTATAAAATAGAAGTGAGGAATCCCTAGAATCAAGGGGTTAGTTAGGTATCCTCCCATATAAGTTTATAAATTAGATATTAGATAGAAATAAGGAAACCTTACAGTATACAGTTATATCATCTTCTTATTATAGTCTCATATAAATAATATAAGGTCTTAGATAGATTATAGTACACAGGAATCAGGTAGATCACAATGGACAACAATTAGGTGAATTACCAATCATTAAGTCTAATATTTAGTCGTAATTTGTAGGTTTCATTTTCATGGAAATATTCTTCCCCTTTAGAAGTTTCGAAGGAAGAACTTGATTTTTCTTTCATGTGTCGGAATTTCTAAAGGTATGCCTCTTCCAAAGCCAATTCTCTGTTAACCTCTATTTTCCTTTCTAATATTCTAGCGAGGAAGAAAATATCAAAGAGGAATATGCTCACCTATTATTGTAAACATGTCCTTAGGCTGGTCATTTATGCAACATTAACATTATTACTGTCTTTCATTAACAATATTACTATGGATTTTGTTCAGGAATAAATAGAAAGTTCATGGGATCACCACCTTAAAATTACAATCAAGTCTTGTGTGATTAACAAGAATGAAATTTTTTAAATCAAGGCAACAAGAGAAAGCTAACTTCCTGCAACGATTCGTCACTAATTACGTTGAGTTGAAAAAAGGATTCACTCGCTTTCTTAAGAAATGGGTTCCCATCCATGGATAATACAACTCAGAGAGAGTTTGATGTCATGAAATATGTATTGGTTTGGGCATCTCTATTATACCCCCCTAATTGCCAGCATGACTATTTCTTGTATTTCGTTGTTCCCATTTCTACTATAAAAATGGTATTGGTCCAAGAAGACTATGTAGGGATAGAAAACCCCATATATTATTTGAGTTGGAATCTCAATGATACCGATATTAGGTATACCCAAGTAGAAAATTTGGCTTTGGCAACCATTAAATCTGTCCAAAGGTTCTGCCATTACATCTTGCTTCGGAAAACTACAAATGTTTCAGATTATGACCCTATGACATACATTTTGTTACGTCAATTGCTGGGGGGGGAATACTCTAAATGGATTTTCATATTGCAAGAGTTTTTCCAGGAAGTCATAAAATCCAAGTCAAAGAAATCCTTGGTTTTTGCTAAGCTTATGTGCGACCTTACTTCCCTTGATTCTTAATCAACATTTGATGATTCTGTCCCTGATGAATCGTTGTTTCTGACTTCGTCATCTAACCCATGGTATGGAGACATTATGATTTATCTCCAAACCCAGACTTTTTGGTCTGATACCTCCCTCTTTGAGTAGTGACATATTCGATACCAAGCCAAGCATTACGTCATCATTAGTGACATTCTTTATCAACAAGATATTTATATTATTTTATGAAGGTGCCTCACAAATGAGGAGGCTGAGAAATTCCTTAATGAATTCCACTCAAGGGAATGTGGTGGCCATTTATCTGGTTATGCTAACACACAGAAGATCTTATGTGCTAGTTACTTTTGGCCTACCATTTTCGGAGACTATATTTTCATTATCCAAAAGTGTCATGCATGCCAAATTTATGATCATAAGACTTGTGCTCCACTTGCTCCATTGCATCACATTATTGTCATTGTACCTTTTATAAAATGGGCGATCAACTTCATGACATGTAACCCTCACTTGACCGGAAGGCATGGTTATATGATTATTGTAGTAGATTATTTTACTAAATAGGCCAAGGTGATGCCTACATTTAACAACATTGGTGAAATGGTTTCATATTTCTTTTTAAATCACGTTATTGCATGGTTTGGTGTTCCACAAGCCATAGTTACATATCATGGAAAGCATTTCCGGAATCATATGATGAACGAACTAACTACTAAGTTGGGACTTTCCCATGAAAGTTCCACTCCCTACTATCCTTGGGCTAATGGACAAGTTGAGGTATCAATAAAGTTCTCAAAATTATTCTTCAACGTATAGTAGGGGTCCATAAATTGGACTAGAATTTTCTCCTTTATGTTGCCTTGTGGGCAGATAAAACCTCAGTGAGGACTTCCACCAAATTTACACCATTTTAGTTGGTTTATGGTCTAGAAGTATCCTTCTAATCAAATGTGAGATTTCGTCACTGAAACTAGTTGTTGAACTTCTTCCCCCTACTTCTATAGAAGAGGAGCGTCTTTTACATCTGACCTGATTAGATGAGACACGATGTGATGTCATTATAGCTAATAAAGCTCATAAAATACGTATCAAGGTGTAATACGATAAAAGTGTCAAGCCTTGTGTCTTCTCAAAAGGAGACCTTGTTCTTTTATATGACCAAGAATCGGATAAGTTAGGATCAGGAAAGTTCCAACCTATGTGGTCAAGTCCATATATTTTCAAGTGTGTCCTTACAAAAGGGGCTTATGAGTTAGTTGATTTTTATAGAATTCAACTAGCGCAACCTAAGAATGGGTTGTACCTAAATAAGTACTATGTTTGATCTCATGCGTAGTAACATTGTGTACAAGGTATCTATAGGTGTGTTGTGTATGTTTTTGGTGTGTCTCTTTAGAGTTTCCTAATGTTTTTGTTGATTCCTTCTATGATTTGTTTACATACATATGCATCCTTTGAACTGCATTCTAGTTATGTCGATGGTGCTAGTCATAGTACATGGAACCTATCCTCTACAGTATGGGCTATATTTGATCCACATGGTGAGTTAGTGAGTCTATAAGGGATTTGTATAAGTTTCCCCTAATATTTTTGTTGATTCCTTCTATGATTTGTGTACAGATGTATGCATCCTTTGAACCGCATTTTGGTTATGTTGATGGTGTTAGTCGTAGTACTTGGAACCTATCCTCTACAGTATGGGCTATATTTGATCCACATGGTGATTTAGTGAGTTTACAAGTGATTTGTATAAGTCGCTCTATCAACATCATCGTTGAGTATAACATAGTGGTTGAGTTACTATCTAATTCTATTTCACATTGTATCCATCATTTAGTCATAAAACTTGACTCACATCTCGTGGTACTACAACTTGCTAATGTTTATTTGGTTAGAATTCCTACCATATCGTGTATGTTTTTAAGGGTTCACCTTCTATAAAGACATTTTTATTTCATACAATATGAACACATTTCTAGAAATATAAATACATTGATAGATGCACTTGCTAATCATGTTTTAGATAGACATTTGCAATGAATGTAAATAAATTTCAATACGCATCATATCACTGAAAGAAAAATAGGAACGTGGAAACACTAAAGATATATATATAAAGTTTGGTTTTACAAAATTTGTGCCCATACACATAAGTCAAAGCCGCTCATATACAAAACTACATTCAAATATCTAGGAAGACTAATCAAAGTGCTCATAACAAGCCACTTCACGAGCTATCTTGCTCAGTAGCTAACCAATATGGAGAGGAACTCTGATGGTGTGTTTTTGAATTTGCATAAGAAATTTGGTTGATTGTGGTCTCATCTATCTCATGTGTCAACCCCTCCATGTGGCACTTCACCTCTGTTAGGATCTCAACTACATTTAGATCTCCTAGTACATCCTTTCCTATTGGAACAACCTGTATTGGTTCTATTGCTACTTGTGGTTGTTCTCATGCACAATGGAGATATGAAGCACCTATCAGTCGAACAGGCCCAATATATGCATGAAAAAATCAATAGTTTAAGTCTCAGAAACATCAAAAACACACAAAAAAATGTAAACCTTTCAAAAATTCAGATGGTCGAAATATCTTACTTATAACATCCCATCACTCACCCTCAAGAAGCATGAGCTCAAGGACGTCGTAGAAATCCATCCTTTCATATGGATAATCATTGGCCATAATGAATTGTTTGCACAACCATCTGAGGAAGGCTGGTGAGAAACTGATCATCAACGAACCTTCATGTCAGGACATATGATCTATCCACCTCCTCATCCCCTGTACCCTCAAATCCATGGGCTCAAGTGTAATCTATCAAGGATGTAGTAATGATATATGTTATAGGGAAAAGAGACCAAGATGGACCTATATCCAAAGTTTTTCAACTTTCCCTCTCTTACTTAGATAATTGTTCTTTCATATTGACTAATCCTTCCTCACTCTAGTTGAAGATTGTTGGCTCCAAACCCTCCACACTATACTGCATGTATGATATGCTAGCTGCATGAAGTGTTGAGCTACCCTCCAGTCTGTAAATGATGAACAATATTGTTCCTAAGGGAAAATGGGTTACGTATTTTATGTTGATCTTTCCATATCTAGTTGATTTGGATTGAGGTCTAGGGTAAGTAGTGATATAATCTTTCACAGTTTCTCCACCCCTTCTCCCACCTAGGAGAGAGATAGGGGCACTTATCTTGGATAAACCAGTCAAAAAATATATGTACTCTAATGTAATCTTGAGAAAATGTTCCCCAAATCTGAATGCCTATGCTTTTATATCCCATGCATGAACAAGATATTCTAGTAGGTCCATTTGTTACCTCATACTGGGAAACCAGCAGAATTTCAACAATCCAAAATATTTTAATGTCTGGATGGTATCAGGATCATTAGCTACATTTAAATAATGTTCTTCATGTTCTCTTTCTCTCTAGATAAAATGCATTTTATGCTAATGAAGACTTGAAACATCAAAAGGAGACTCATTAGGATCCTTTCTATGCAACAAAACTCAAAAATTTTGAAGGGAAAGTGGAAAAAAAATTTAGGGTTTACACCCAATGCATTCCCAAGAGGAGAGACAGTGCATTGCAACCCTCCCTATAGTGTACCCTCACTTTGGTGAAACACACTTTTCAACTACATGAACTTGTGTTGGTCATAAGGAGATTTTTTTTCAACCCTGGGGCCCTAAAAAATACCTAAAAATTGCATGAAATCATAAAAGGGTACCATGAATTGAAAGAGAAAGGTATTAGCTCCTACTTGGAAGTGACAACACTTGAAATGATCCAGAAGATTGAGCACAATCAGCTGCAGCAGAAGATCGAGGGAAAAAACTACTCATAACTCTCACTGTTGAAGGTAAATGTGAAATGGTAAATATGAATAGTCATTTTAGATATTTATGGTTGTTTCTTCCATTATTTATTCACATTTAATGTTTTGACCTAGTTACAACCCATTTTTACCATGAAACATATATTTTTATTCCTTTTTGTAATGTTCTGAGCAGGTCGCTAGTTGTTTCATGGATTTTTTCATGTTTTGAACAAATTATTTTGACCAAGGAACACACCTTTATCACTTTTTTGAGCTTCGTAAACTTATGAAAAAGGAATTCCTTGGAGTTATTTTTCAACTCTTTTTAGACTCCCAAAATATGAAAATATTTTCAAGCACTTGCCTTGTCGAACTCGTTAAAGGAAATGAAAATACGTCTACTCAATATAAGCTTAACATTCTTCTTGAATGAGATAGACTAACTATGAAAGAGGAATACCTTACTTGAACATGGTTAAGAGGTTCTCTTGGTTATTATTTTTTTCCTTTTTGGAACTAAGGGACTATCTATGAAAAGGAACATATGGAGTTTTATTTTCCGCCTCTCTTTCAAACTCTCTAAACATGAAAAATATGTCAAGTTATACCTTCACTAGACTCGTTAAAACATCAAACAATAATGGACTCGTCGTTCATGACGAGACCAAACCACTCCTTCTTTGGGTTCATTAAATATTATCATAGAGATTCATCTAAAAGATGAACTTACAGATCAAGCTTATGTTATCCTCCTCAAGCTTGTTAAAAAATAAAGAGGTATTGATAAGTCTGGTTGGGGAAATTGGGAAAACATGGTAGTCCATTTGTTAATGTAAGTGAGTCATGCTTGAAAATGACATTCTTCCACTTCATTTATGTGGCTATCAAGTTGGGAAATCTTCTTGCATTTGGTTTATCATACCATTTGAAAGCCTCCATTTTTTGTTTTGGGTCAATGTTGCTAACTCCATTCAATATCTCCACTGTGTTCAAGAGAAGTAATTCAGCCAATATCTGCTACAATACTCTTAAACCTTCATACCATGTCCACTTTTCCTAATCCAATTATGTATCAACCTCATTTTGATCATTTTGTCTCAAATCATCATACTTGTTTCATGTCGATGATCGAGGATACATCAAGGCCCTTCTGCGACAGGTCACTTCCTATCAACATCATATCATCATCTAGGAAGTTGACTTAGAAACACCCCTTAGTACCTTGGTGCTTGCATACATTAATGGAAAGTTTCATCTCTCTGGGTGACATGTTTACATCATTTTCCTTCGACCGAATTATTCTTCATGTTGTTAGATATCAACTCATTTATTCACACCATGCAGATTATACTAGAGTACCATAAGAGCCATTAACATCATCGGTGGATTTTCTCGCATCTATTAACGACTTACATCATTGACTAGTAATCATATGGTGTCTACCATGTTCGACTCCAGCTCATTGATTCACATGGTTAGAATTGTACATTGGATGGTTGTGTGAATGAGATAGAAGACCTTGGATCTATTTTCATCCAGTTGGGCTGAAATTTTAAGAGTAATACATTATCACATTGTATGATGGCTATGATCATACAGATAGTTATCTAATCATGGGTCCACCACTAGTCATTTGTGGATGTGTCTTTCGATCATTGTACATGTAATTAGCTTATGTTTTGAGTATGGGTATGCCTCCCTCGGCAAAGATATCATGCTCCTGAATTCTTACAAGGTAAAGCACTAAAATCATCAGCTATAATTTCTAAGTTTGCGCTTTAGGGGCGAGATCTATATAGGCAATTTTGTCACATCTGGTCAATATTCCTTTAATTGGATCAATCAATGTCCTTTGACCTCCTTTTCATCATCCTTGCACAAAGCCCTAGGCATGAATCATTCTAATCATTGAGTTTATACCTAAAAACACCTTGTTTTAGTTATTTTAAGGACCAATGCTCCTTGGCCTCCTACTATATATTTTTGACTACCAGGTTGCCCTACTCTACACCTACACTAATAACCAGCAGATTAATCAATGTTGGGGGTGCATTTATTCTAGAAATTCTGGAAAAAAAAAAGAGACAATCTTGAGGCCTCTTCATCCAGAAGCTTCCAGGATCTATTGTAACCATTTACCTCAAATAAAAGTCTTGAATCGTATCATATCCCACCTTGGATTTTTCCTCTCTTATCCCTTGAGATCATCCTCCCATCAAGAGTGGATCTCAAGCCGATATTGGTAAAATTATAATAATTCATGAACTATCTTCTTCACCTATATATTTACAACCATCCATAGGCAAGGGCTGGGATTTTGGAGAGTGATTCTACCCTTATGGTGTTGTTGTGAGAGATATATTTCTATGCATTAGGGTGATTAGAGGTGCACTTTGTGACAAGGAAAGAAAATTTCAACTTGGAGGAGTGCTTTTACATTATCAACACCTATTTTTGGTTGTAACTCCATTTCTGTTAATTCAAAGAGTTATTTGTTTTCCTATATATGGTTTCATGGTTTCATATATTTCAATACCATGTTGATCTATTGAATAAAGTGATTATATGATGCTACATATATTATGTGGATTGTTGTCTTGTGTTATCTAGCTGTGAAGGTTTTAATAATAGGATTGGAGCATTCAAGCCAAGGAAGATGTGAAGCATATGATAAATTCCAGGTAGGATTCATCCTATTATCTATTTAATTTAAGGGAAACATTAGTCCACCAGGCCTATGGAAGATACTTTTGTCTGTAGTCGTACATTCCGCATAATAATATATTACCATGAAATTCCGTCAAGATAATATTTTTGAGCTCACTATTATCGAGCACATAGATCTCGCCCCTAAATCTAATCAAATCATATACTGTGAGAAGATAGTTCACATCCTTATCACCTGTACCCTACTATTGTAACTTGTGCCTAAGCTCTCTATACCTATCATCCTCTTGTTAGGCCTAAATGATATGATCTTATAAATCGTCCCATATGAACTCATAGATGCTATATGATTTATGTGTACTCTTCTTCTAAGAGAATCTACAACCCTGTTCTCTTTCCCTTTAATGTACTTGATCTCAAATTCAAACTCACTGATCATGGCCAACCATCTAACATGCCTGGCATTCAAATTCAATTGGTGAAACAGGTATCTGAATCCACTATGATCACTCATAAATATAAACATCTTACAAACAAGATAGTGCCTCCACATCATCCATGCATGGATGATTGTTGCCAACTCAAGATTATGTGTCACATAGTTCTACTCATGCTCATTTAGTTTCCTTAACTCATAGAATACCACCAATCCCTCCTACATCAAGTCTTCAAGTCCTCTCTCGCAAGAATATGTACACACTACAAACTCTTTATACAGATCTGCAATATTTAGTACTAGAGAATTGGTAAGCAACTACTTGAACTGCTCAAAACTAGTTTTACATTCCTCTATTCATTCAAATTTCATTCCTTTCCTCTACAATGATGTGATAGGATAGTCAATTCGTGAGAATTTCGTAATGAGCCTCATGGCTCTAGTTAGTGCCTTCGCCTCAACCCATTTTGTGACATAGTCACTGCAGACCAAGATGTAGGATCTCTATCTAGATAAAGGATTAATTGATCCCACAAAATCTAAAGCCCACTTCTCAAACGGTTCTAAGACTATTTGGGGATGTAACGACATCTCGTCTGATTACAATGGTTGGCCCATCCTCTGACAACTATCACATCTCTTCACAAATTTCTTGGTATCCTAAAATATTGTTGGCCAATAATACCCTATTGAAAGGACTTTGTATCATGTTTGTTTGTCTTTGAAGTGTCCTCCACAAGGTTCCTTGTGATAGGCTTTAAGGATATCAAAGACCTCATTTTCTCTAACACAATGTCTGATCTAGAAATCTAGTCTAGTGTGATATAGGTTCCCATCCATCCAAGTATATGTATCACTTTGCTGTATGATTTTTCTTTTCTCCTTGGAGGACAAATACTATGGAAAATTCGTTGCAGCAAGATAATTGGTTATATCTGAATACCAAGGTGAGTAAGTAGAAATAGAAAAAAGATATTCATCAGGGAAAGAATCCTCAATGGGAGTGCAACTGTCGTCAATAGTTAGCCTAGAAATAAAGTCAGCTACTACATTATCTTTTCCAGGCTTATCTACAATAGTGATATCAAATTCTTGTAATAGCAATAACTAACGTGTAATCCTACTATTGGTAATCGGCTTATTCATTAAAAAACGAATGGAAGAATGGTCAGTGTGTACAAATACTTAATACTCGGTGATGTAATGTCGGAATTTATTGATGGCATGCACGACTGCTAAGAACTCCTTCTCGGTCATTGTGTAGTTGAGCTCAGCCGTGGTCAGTGTTACTTGGGAGCGAGAGTGAAAGCAGGGAGCAGGAGCGACATTTTCAGAAGCTCCCGGTTTGGGAGCGAATCCCGGAG
>Ga0181464_1000686_pt1 | contig 15555 bp, 14 predicted proteins | sample InSIn2gowninarea_FD_119074 | JGI IMG/M metagenome (GOLD analysis project Ga0181464, IMG submission 119074) | Clean room microbial communities from NASA Spacecraft Assembly Facility at Jet Propulsion Laboratory, Pasadena, California, USA -... ...
GTTTGCCTTCCTTCGGAGGGGCCGATTAAGGTAGCTTTGTCACTGGTGGAGAGGGCCCTGATAGGACAATTCATTGGACTTTGTCCTTCTCCCAAAGCCACGGAAGCCTGGGTCTGCAAAAACTGGAGACCATTAATCAAGCAAAGTGTCACCTCGTATTTTCTAGGGCGAGGTTATTTCCTGTTCAAGTTTATCTCAAAAGAAGACAAGGATCTAATCTTCAGGAACGGGCCCTATTTTATGGGTCCTCAAGGTCTCTATTTGACCAAATGGAATCCCAATTTTGATCCAGCTGAAGATGTTCTGTCAGCTGTTCCAGTGTGGGTAAGGCTTCCGAATCTTCCTGTGTATTGCTGGAACTGGGACTCTCTCCAACATATTAGCAATGCACTGGGCAAATTCATAGATTGCGCAAACACCAAGGATCAATATGATTGCGCTCGGATCTGTGTCGAAGTAGATCTATAAGTGGGGTTGTCGAAGGCTATAAAGATAAATGTAGGAAGCTAGACTCATGTGCAAAAACTGGACTATAAGCAGCTTCCTTTCAAGTGCCGCAAGTGCTAGGAATACAGACATTTTGCCAAGAACTGCACAAAAAATGAAGAGCGGTGCAAGGAAAGGAAGAACGATGGAAGCAGGTCAAAAGGTCAAGGGCTAACCCTCAACTTTCAAACCCTCTTGGAGCTACAAAAGGAAAAGGGTTGCAACCCTCTTCTAGTGGCCAACCAAAGGCACAAGAGAATGCGTTCACCCCTCTTTCCTCTACCTCAATCGAAATGCATGAGACAAAACAGTAGCAGAAGGAGGCAAATGAGAAAGAGATCCTTGAAAATTCCAGGGAAGGTGAGAACACAGCAGTAAACCCTAAGGAAAAGGCTACAGATATGGAAGAGGAAGACCTAGATTCAGAAGAATCTTAGGAGGAAGGAGAAATAGGAGACTCCCAAACATTGTCCTGTAGATCGATAAGAGGAAGGAAAACTGATCGAGAAAAAAGAGAGCGAGAAACATATAAAGACAAACTCCAAGGCAGCCAGCAAACATTGGAGAAGCTACTAGCAAAGACACCGAAGATTACAAGAACCCATGTATAGGGGCCCAAAGGGGCCACCCATTCTCAGAAAGGTAAATAATGAATATTGTCTCCTGGAATTGCAAGGGGTTGGGGAGCAAGCAAAAAGAAGAAGAAATTAGAAGTTTGATTAGATTAGAAACCCCAGATATCCTTTTGATCCGGGAGACTAAGTTGGAGGAGAAGAGCTTCCTCCAAGTAAACAGGAACTTACGGAGAAAAAGTGGAGGGCAGGCTGTCTCAGCCCGAGGTGCATCAAGAGGGATGGGAGCTCTCTAGAATGAAGATAAGTTGGAATTGGTCAATGGAAAACAGAATATACACTGGCAGCTTATGCAACACATAAGCCGAGAAACAAGGGAGGCCTTTAGCATCTTTAATGTGTATGTGCCGGTAAACGCAGGGGAAAAGAAGCAGTGTTGGGACTCAATCAAACTCATGGCTGAGGAAGAAACGTTGAGAAATATTATTATCGCAGGGGATCTGAATATAACCCTAAGCTCCTCTGAGAAGAGAGGTGACAACATAGTAAGAGAACCAGCGAGGGAATGGGTGGAGGATATCATGCAAGATTGGGATATGCTCGACATCAAACCTCTGAAAGGTAAGTATACTTGGTCAAATAAAAGAATTGGCCCTGGACATATTGCTGCGAGATTAGATAGATTTCTTATTCAAAGTTCCTATCTACTTCTAGGTTTAGAAGCTAGGATGCTCATCCTGCCATGCAGTGTTTCGGATCATAAACCCATAAAGCTAGAACTTTCAGCACAAAGAAATTTTGGGCCCATTCCTTTTGATTCAGTGCTCTATGGATAAAGTATCCAGACTTTATGGATAAGGTTAAAGTGAGCTAGAATCGGCCTGTCACAGGGTCCCCTTTCTTTGTTTGGGAAGAAAAATTAAGAAGAGTAAAGGCTGCATTGAAAAGCTGGGCTAAAACTCTTCCAAAGCTGGCTAATGAAAGGAGGATGGCCTAGGCCTCCCTCGAGAAGCACCAACTACAGATGGAAGAGGAGGAACTCGCGGAGGAATCGACAGTCATAGAAGGAAATTTGTAGCAAAAATTCCACAAAGCTTGTCTGCAAGAGGAAGAATATTGGAGGCAGAAATCCTGTAGCCTGTGGTTGAAAGTGAGAGACAGGAATACCTCCTTCCACAAACAGGCCCAAGCTAGAAGGTCCTTCAACACAATTTCTGAAATAAAAGAAGACCGTGTTACCCATAAGGACTTTACAAGCATCAAAGGGGTTACCTTCTCCCACTTTGAGAAACTATATAGTGAAGTCGAGGGAATGAGCCAGGACACTATGTTCTTGGATGTTGTCCCCTCCAAGATCTCTTCAAATATGAATCAACAACTAGAAGCTAAAGTCACGAGAAAAGAGATAAAGGTTTCACTCTATGAAATGGAGCCGGACAAAGCCCCGGGTCCGGATGGCTTCACTGCTAGATTCATTCAAGTCTGTTGGTAAATAGTGAAGAAGGATCTGCACAGAATGGTATCCAAATCTCAGTGCTGCCAGAAAATTGGAGGAAGCACGAATTCTGCCTTTCTCGCCCTCATTCCAAAGGAGAAGGAAGCCAACACCTTTAACAGGTTTCATCCGATTTCGTTATGCAACATTGGCTACAAGTTCATAACAAAAGTGATTGCCAACAGACTGAAGATCCTCTTGCCCTCCATTATTCCTGAAAACCAAGGGGGGGCTTGTTCAAGGCTGGTAAATCGTCAACAACACAATCCTTGTTCAAGAGGTGATTCATTCTAGCTTGCAGCGGAAAGAAAAAGGTATGGTGATCAAGTTGGACCTTGCTAATGCATTTGACTGAGTTTGTCACAAGTTTCTCTTTGGCGTGATGCACAAGTTTGGTTTTGGTCAGGAGTTTATCAGATGGGTCCGAGCATGCATCTCTGAGCCCTGGATTGCCCCTCTGGTGAATGGAAGAGCAATGGAGTTCTTTAAATCCTTTAGAGGGTTGCGCCAAGGCTGTCCTCTTTCCCCTCTTCTTTTAGTTTTGCAAGCTTCAGTTTTGAGTTTTTACTTAGAAAAGTGTCAAAAAGACCAAGAAATTATGGGTCTTAGGATTGCTTGAGGTGTCAAGGATATCAACCATGCATTGTTCACTGATGATTCTCTTTTGTCGGGCGCTACCTCCATGTACTTTGCCTCCAAATTCAGAAAAGTGTTGGACGATTTCTGTGGGACTTCGGGCAACAAACTAAATGAAGGAAAATGCCATTTTTATGGCTGGAATATCTCCAACAGCGGGCTCTCCTCAATTTCTAGATGTATGGGTTTTGCTGGATTTTCTTCTTGGAACTCCTTCATCTATCTTCCTATCTTCCAAAGGAGGCACTCCAGTGAAGATTGGCTCCCAATGGTTGAGAAATTTAAGAAAAAAATTCAGTCTTGGGGCTTCTCATGGTTGAACCTGGCAGGGAAAATAGTGCTTATTAAGTATGTCCTATCTAGCCTGCCCATCTTCCAATTCTCGGCCATGTTGGCTCCCTCCAGCATCCTCAAGAAGATGGAGGAATGGATTTGAAGGTTCTTTTGGAAAGGAGGCAAGAAAAATGACAGGAAGATCTCCCTTGTCAGTTAGGACAAAGTTTCCAAACCTCTGCTAAAAGGAGGTTTGAATTTCAAGGATCTGAAGACTCAAAATATTGCTATGGGGGCTAATATTCTGTGGAGACAAATAGCTCAGAAACTGGGCTAGGTCCAAAAGGCATTGTGGAAGAAATATTTCAGGGGTCAGAGGCTACAAAGCTTGGATGACCTCACCCACACAAGCAAAGGCTCTCAAATTCACAGGCTTTGCATGCAGGCCTTACCTTTGATACAAAAGCATTCTTATTGGATCCCGGGTAATGAAAAGCTCATTAATATTTGGACTGATAAAATCATGAGCGAAGAACCTTTGGGTGAAGTCCAAGAGCTCTCTGAGCTTTGAAGCTGGACGTTAAACAACAACATCAAAACTTTGTGCAATATTTCTAGCTGGAAGGATAATTCGTGGGTAGGTTGGAAGAAGCCTCAAATGCTAGATGCTCTAGATCAGTGGTGGTCATTCCTGCTGACTAAGCTGAAGGGAATGAGCCTGATGAGCATCAGGAAACAAGACAAGAGAGGCTGGGGCTCTCTAACTGGTTCTTATACTATTGCACAAGGCTATGCACAGCTTAGAAAAATTCCCCACGTCCCTTGCTGCCCAGCGACTTGGTGAGGACTCTGGAGGCAGAAATGTGTGCTAAAAATCGATTTTTTAAGCTGGTTGTTGTGCCACAACAGCATTGTAACTGAGGATAGACTAAAAAAGAAAGGCTTCCTGGGCCCTTCCAAATGTAATCTCTATCTGGAAAATGAGGAAAATGCCACTCATTTATTGATTGAATGCAGGTTCGCCAAGAGTATTTGGGTTGATGTGTTTTCCTCATGGGGATCCTTTGTTTGTCTGCCAAACTCGATCACTGGATACTTTGCTGATTGGGCTCACCTCTATCCTGGAAAACTCCCCAATAACAACTGGTTCAAGGTGGCTTGGATGGTTTATCCAAAATTCATTTTTTGAGCGCAACCACATAATTTTTCATGAAAAAGCGCCGAAGGGCAACCTTGTTTTGTCAAAAGCCAACGGCCTGCTCAAGGAATTTCTTAGTGAGAAATTTGAGACGCTGGGAAAAAATAATTTAAATCCTCAAGAACTTGCGTGGGGGAGCAAGCTTGGCCTTCGGTTTTCTAACGATGAGAGATAGTTCCAAACTACGAAAAACTAGCAAATCAAGCTTGCTGAGGGCGATTTCCGCATTTGGCTCAATAATTGTGACAGTTCTTCCTTTTTTTTGATGGGGCCGCCAAAGGCAATCCGGGAATTGCTGGGGCTAGGGGTGTCATCAGGAATGCAAATGGCTGCATAGAGAACAGGTATGCCCAGGGCCTGGGCCACAGTACAAACATGCAAGCTGAGGCCATGGCTTTATTGCAGGGTCTTAAGCATTTAGAGGTTCTTGGTATTGAGAAAGCCAATATTCTTGGTGACTCCCAATCCTTGATTTGAATTCTTGTGGATAACACATCCCCGAGGGACTTTCGGCATGCAAGAGTGGTTGCCAGAATAAGGAAGCTAGTTGATTCCTTTCTTCAGGTGAATTTTTTCCACATTCTTCGGCAGAATAATAAGGAAGCGGATGCGGAAGCCAACAAAGTAGTCTTCCTTCCTGTAGGCACCCAGATAAGAGATGGGGTTGAAGATTGGGATCCAATCCCTTAATTCTGTTTCTCATGTATTACTGTCTTTTACTTCAGCAGTTTGTCTATATTCACAAGCATGGGGAAACTAGGGAAATAGGCTTGAATAACGGAGCTAAGAAGATTCAGAATATTAAGGTTAGGAGGTCAGTTTTTCTACATGTTGAGGATAGCCGGTTCATGGACTTCCTAAATATAACCAGCCAGCAAGCTTTGGATTTCTTTTAATACAAATTATATCCGTTTTCGTTAAAAAAAAAAATATTGCGGAAGAAAAATAACACTGGAAGAATAGATGCACAGACACACAAATACGCAGTTATTTTTGGACTAAAGTCCCCGAAAAAACCCAACTTGGTAAAACCAATGTAGTAGCTGAGGTTTTTGATATTATGCAGTAGTAAATCTGAGTACAAAAATATGGATGCTCAAATCTAACAATCCATACAGAGAAATAATTGACAATAAACCTAGTGAGAAAAATCTCACTCCCACTGGCTATCCGACACTGACCTTAGCTCAAGTTGAGCTGCTCTTTGCTGCCTCTGTGTAGTCCCTGCGTCAGCTTATGCAGTACTTGGTCCCACAACTCGAAACTGCTTCCCTCTCACTATTTGATCAGTTGATGTCTAGAAGATGGATCCCTCTAGCCTCCAGACTCTCTCTCCAGCTTTTGGCACTGAATCATTGGTTCTCCCCAGAAAAATATGGAATCCCCTCTAAATCACTGCACGGCCTCTGGGTGAATCTACGCTACCTCTCTATGCCACTTACTATCTCTCTGTAGTGCACTCACCGGAACTGGAAAAACTTCCTCCGACCTTGCTATCCCTGCCCCTCTCTCACTGCTTCGATCTCACTAGCTCTCTCTTCGGAAACTCAACACTGCTACTCTGGAAATTGATTTGCCAGTGAAATCGAACTGCTGGTGTCTAATATATGTTCTCCAAGCCCCATCGAGTTTCTTCTTATAATCTCTCGTTGAGGCATCAACGACCATGATTAAGACTTAATCGATGTCTAAGATTAACAAGAACTCGATCCATGTTTTTTTCTAGAAGATTCTCACCATGAATTAATTAATACCTTTTAATTAATCAGATTTCCTAAGTTTAGACTTAGGAAACATTAAAAAACGATTAATTGTTTTAATTAAGTCATCTCTAGGTGGAATTTTCAGAAACAAATTCTGGGTTTTGGAGAATACAAGCATTCTAACCTCTCCACCAAATTTTGTGGCTAGAACACATCCGATGGTACAAAAACTAACACTCCCTCTTAGCAAGGAATGTTTTCTAGCACTGTAGCCCACTGAAACAACACCATGTCTCTGCATCATCTCCGGTCACGTTGTTGATGTCTAGTTGTTGTTGCTCACCAACTACTACGCAACTCTAATATGTGTTGCATCTTTGTTGTTGCTGACCTTGCAGAACTGCTCCCAACACTGCATCTGTACTGCAACTCCCTCTCCATATGTTGTTGCTGCAACTGAAACATATGCAACTGAAAATCATCCTAAATATTGAATCAATTGTGATTAGTATGATGCATCTATCTCCCGAGTCTCTAACTGCTACTAGTATCTACGCTGTCACTGAGGTATATGCGTTGTTACTGACTCTTCACTGTGCTAATTGCACTACTGCCAACTATGCACTGCGCTCCCCAACATCTGACATGCAACTAGACTCTGCATCTGTTACTCTGGCATTTGACTACATCTACTACCACTGATCCGTACTGTTATTGAAACACTGTGGGCTCCCATACCAAGGCTCTGATTCAAGAGGTGGACCTCCTCAAGAATCCTGCCCAACTATAGCATTCTAGGGCTACAATACCAAATCACCCCATTTGACTACTGGGGGTATGTCAACAAACATAGTGAAGTCTTCCTCCAGCCTAGAGGAAAACCTATCGATCTCTGCTAATGTTGCCTGCTTCTCTTCCTTGACCTTCTTCCTGAGAGGACACTGAGTGTTGTAGTGGCCAAGCTCACCACATCTAAAGCATTTGACCTTGGAAAGGTCCTTCTTCCTCCCACGCTTCTCCTGCTGCCCCTTTGATGCGAGGGTCACATTTTCCTCTTCCTTCACTTGCTTCATTCCACTGTTGTTGTTGATGCCACTGATAGTGCTCTTCACCAAATCTTGTCTCATCTCCTCCTACTGCAGATCAACCCACATTTGATCCCACTCTGGCAACTTGTCTCTGCCTAGAATACTCTGGACGAAGACCAATAAATCTTTGGAAACGCTATTGAGAGCTAACCACACCAATTCTGTAGGTTGGGGCACTAACCCTACTGCAGATAGTTGGTCTCAGACATCCTGAATCCTAGTGAGGAAGGGGTTATTTCTCCCTTTCTTGCATCCTTGTCCATCTCATCTTCTCCTCAAGATACATCTTCCGCTGCTCGGAAGATCCCTCATATAGCATAGAAAGAGCCTCCCACACCAGGTAGTATCTTTTCCAACCATGTGAGACACCATGTGATCTCAAACTCCATCGAGAATCATCCTCTTTACTTTTTCCATCTCCTTCTTGTAGGCCTTCAGCGTATTTGCATCTGCGGGTACATTACCATGCTATCAGTGTAGGCTTTGAGATCGTACTCATCTAGAAGACAAGGAATTCTTGCCTTCCAAATCACATAGTTGGAGGCTTCGTCCAATCGATCTTGATCTCTCAGCCCTGCTGATGCCATCTCTGCAAAAATTCGAGCTCCTCCTCTTCTCCTCTGCGCAGCTACTGACTATCTCTACGCACTCCCTGATGGAGTGGGAAAATCTGCTCACAACTACTATTGCTCTGTAGTGAAAAATCAAACTTCTGGACAAAAGTTCCTTGAGGAAAGAAGTCCCTCAGTGTGTGCTCTTTCTTCCTCCTGACGCTAGCAAACTACTGCAAAATAACTGCGTCCCAGCTGAACATCTGCTTTGGAAGGAAAATATTGTTGCTCCCTTTGCCTCTAGTAATCTTTGATTTGGAAAATTTATTCGTTGTCAACTCTCTCAGACGAAATAATTTTTTCCTAAAAAATCGACCTTGTTGGCCAAAAGGAACTCCGCTGCCTCTGAGGGTTTCAAATTGTTGCCTACACAGAGCTTCGAAATTCCTCTTCGCTTCTGCTACTGAGCTCTCCAGCTTACAAATTGGCTCTGATACCATGTGAAAATTCAGCTAACCCCGAATCTTAATGCAACAACTGATTTAGTTTCTTCTATTTGTTAAATAAATTGAACAAATTATTTACTATGTTCTACGGTAAATATCAAAACTAATACATTGTAGCCTTCACAAATAAAATATTGCGGCAGAAAAATAACGCTAGAAGAATAGATGCACATGCACAAATACACAGTTATTATTGGACTAAAGTCCCCAAAAAAATCCAACTTGGGAAGATCGGTGTAGCAATTGAGGGTTTTGATATTATGTAGTAGTAAATCTGAGTACAAAACTATGGATGCTCAGATTTAGCAATCCATATAGAGAAATGAATGACAATAAATCTACTGAGAAAAATCTCACTCCCATTGGCGATTTGACACTGACCTTGGATCAAGTTGAGCTGCTCTCTGCTGCCTCTGTGTCAGCCTACGCAATATTGAGTCCCACAACTCGGAACTGCTTCCCTCTTGCTATTTGATCAGCTGCTATCTAGAAGATGGACCCCTCTAGCCTCCGAACTCTATCTCTATATTTTGGCACTTAATCACTACTTCTCCCCAACAAAATATGGAATCCCCTCTAAAGCATTGCATTGCCTCTGCATTGTTAGTTTCTGGTAGCATCGGATGCGTTCTAGCCACGAAAATTGATGGAGAGGCTAAGGCACATGCATTCTAAAGAACCCAGAAATCGTTTGTTGATATATCTACAGGGGTGAGGTGGGGTGACCTGGTGTTGTAGCCCAGAGTGCTATGTATGGGCAGAATACTTGAGGAGTCCACCTCATGGATCAGTAGCTTGCTACGAGGGCCCACAATATATAGTAGCATGATGGATCAGTGATAGTTGATGCAGTTAGATGCCAGAGTGAGAGTTGCAGAGACTAGTAGCAGTCAGATGTTGGGAAGCACAATGCAGAGTTGGCAGTAGTGCAGTTGGCACAGTGCAAAGTCAGCAGCAGTGTAGATTCTTCAGTGACAGTGTAGATACTAGCAACAGTCAAAGACTTGGGTGACTCAGTTGATTTAGTATTTTGGATGCTTTTCAGTTGCAGATGTTGTAGCTGCAGATGTTGCAGTTGCGGCAACAACAAATGAAAGGGAGTTGTAGTGTTGACAATAGTATGGGAGTGTCAATAGCAGCACGGATGCAACATATATCAGAGTTGCGTAGTGGTTGTTGGGCAATATGGCCAGATATCAACATCGTAACAGGAGATGATGCAGAGACAGGGTGCTGCTACAAGGTGTGTAGTAAGCCTAGAACACATTCCTCACTAAGAGGGAGTGTTAGTTTTTGTAGCATCAGATTTGTTATAGCCACAAAATTTTGTGGAGAGAATAGAATACATGAGATCTCCAAAACTTAGAAATTATTTCTGGAAATCCCACACAAAAATGTCTTAATTAGAATATTAACTAGTTTTTAAATATTTTCTAACTCTAAACTTAGGGAATATGATTAAGTAATCAGTATTAATTAATTCAAGGCAAGAATATCTAGAAACTCACACAAATCGATCCAAAGATGATCCTAGCCATCGATTATGTTTTAATATTGGTCGTTGGTCCTCCAATAGAGGATTATAAGAGGAGATCGATGTGGTGATGGAGAAGACACTGAGAGGTTCAATTTTTTAGCAAATCGGTTTCCAAAGTAGTAGCAGTCAGTTTCCGAAGAGAGAGCTAGAGATCGAAGCAGTGAGAGAGGGGCAGAGATAGTGAAGCTGGAGGAAGATTTTTGGATTCGGTGAGTACATTTGCAGAGAGGCAGAAGAGCCACAAAGAGGCTAACGCTGGGGCAGTGCAATAGCCTCTAGAGGTAGCTTCGATTCTGCTAGGGAAAGCCAAGTTTCAATGCTAGAAGCTGGACATAGGTTTTGGAGGCCAAGAGAGACATTTTCCCAGACAATAGCAGACTAGACGACTTGAGGAGAGATAGATTTGGACTAAGTATAGAAGGGACTACGCTAGGGTGATGCAATAGCTATGAAGAGGCAGTTTGGACAACTCACTTGGAGCTATGGTCAGAACCTAGATTTGCTTGTGGGCTGAGGAAAATTCCTTACTAGATTATCTTCTCTGTAGGATTGCTAGTATTTAGCATCCAGATTGTATTCAGATTATTTCACTGTTTCTTAATAATAAAACCCTCAGTCGTTGCACCAGTTTTCCCAAGTTGGGTTTTTACAGGGAATTTTGTCCAAAAACTATTGTGTTATTTTTATGTGTGTATGTTAGCATTTCTTCTAGCGTTTATTCTTTCCCAGTTTTATTTATGTAGGTTGCAGTGTGATTTATTCAGTATTTGTCGTAGGAAACCACAAATAAATTGTTAAATAAAATTAACAATTAGGAGAATGATTTCCAGTTGTTGCAATAGGATTCCATTTTGGAATTTTCACATTCAGAAGACAATTGACCAAGTAGGAGTTGCTCAAGGTTGGTGGACCACGCAACAAGAATGAGTTAAGGAGGAAGGGTATTTGCTTCATTTGCGGGGAACCTTAAGGGCCTAGCCACTCCTGTTTGAGTGACACCGAGGAGGTGACAAGGGTAGTTCAGGAGGAGACTCCTTCTAACTTTTAGGATGAGGATTCTTCTTCTATAGTTTATTCCATGGGTTTTTACGAGGATACCTCTGAGGAGCATGATCAGCCATGTGGAAATGTTGACAACAGTGCAGATATGCATCCATCTGAGATGGAGGAGTATGATGAGTAGTAGATTGTTCCCATGACGGTAGAAGAACAGGTAGCAGACTTGCAAGATGAACAACTGATGATTCAACATGAAGAGTACATAGAGGAGTGCGAGTCAGTTAAGGAGGATGATATGCACGGTGTGAATGATGAGCCACTTTTGGAGAGCCAGCTAGAGGCTCATGTTGAGCCCATGATGGATGAGGATGAGCAACTGTCTTTTGGATTAGCCATTGATAAGGAGCAAACAAATGCACAGGCAGTCAATAGAGCTATAGTAATTTTAGATAGCATACCTCTCCATGAGTACATAGACAGGGCTTGCAACATAGTTTTTCCACTCTTATCCATTATAAAGAAAGGGACAAGATTTTCTAGATGGATCTTGTAGATTGACCAAGCAAAGTTGCGTGAGTTGGGCAAGGTGCATCATAGGGGACTTATTCCATATACAGGTGCTTATGCATTCGATCCATACCATAGGATGGATTGGCGAGAGATAATGCGTTGGTATCATATTAATGGAATATCATTCTTAGTCAGGGGTATAGTACAATAGGAGCCCTTAAATGTGAGGGATACTACATGCTCCATTGGTAGTATGATGCAAGCTAACAATTCATCAACATTCTAGTAGCACTAGCCCAGCATTAGCATAGTGGGATTGACCTTAGTTTATGCCAGTGGTGGATTGGAGGGAAGTAATGAGTTGGTATTCTATTCGTGGAGCAGCATCTATGGTCAAAGACAAAGCACAACTAGAGCCATGGGATGTGGGTAGAAATGATGGGCCATGGTGGCATTGGGATCTGAGCGGATCTATTGGTAGCAAAGAGAGTTAGAGATTTGTTTGGGATTCATGCATGATTGGATCACGTAGAGGCATGTGACACAATGGTTTGAATGGGATCCTGGTATCAATATACAGTTGCCTTTGTAGCGGTCAGATATGGATTGCTTAAGGGAAAGCAATCTTGGGGCGGGACGAATTTTAATGTCCCCATTTTCAGTTTCCTCTATAATATAGCTAGGATGGATTTCCATGGTGTGTGATGGCTAGCCCACAGGAGCAGGGTTACATCATCAGGGGTCCCGAAGGGGATTTTGTTGGACATTGGATAAACCAACACCCCTTGTGTGTTTCATGACATGGACTAACCGCCTCTCGTGGATCCTCATCTCTCGCGATACTATCGTTGACTAACACCTGCGGGTTTTGGTTTAACGACAATTGTGATTCCCAACAAGTGGTATCAGAGCATAGGTCATGAGTACGATACACACCTGGCTCATGTTGGGTGGGAGATCGGTGGGCATTGGATAAACCAACGTTTCCCGTGTGTTTCATGACATGGACTAACCGCCTCCCATGGATCCTCATCTCTTGCGATACAATTGCTGACTAACACCTGCGGGTTTTGGTTTAACGGCAATCGTGATTCCCAACAATTTTGAGGGATTTTTATGGGATTTGACGATGTTCGCTTGGCATAATCATTCGCACAACTTACCTTTTGTTCAATTTCATTTCAGCAACTTCCATAAAATGGGGTTATTATTGAGCCTAACTTGATTAATTACACTTGAAGTGGCATTCTAGGAGGAGTATTTGATCGAACATGCCAGTGTAATAACTCGTTAGAACCACAACGAGAAGATCTACATGATGGGATGACGATGAGAGGCTTCCTGTGGCCATATAAAGTATGGTGAGCAATTTAACATTTTCTCAGATTAAAAGTGACTTTAATCAGTCACTTAATTAATAAAAAGGAGGGGAAAATAATTAATTGGAGGGAAAAGGCCAAAAGTGACTTAAGTGCAATAATATAAAATTAAAAGTCACTTCGATGGAGTTAAAGGGGAGCTTCTAGAATAATATTAAAATAATCAAAATAAGATACTTCTAGAAGCTTGGAGATCTATCTACTGAATATTTAAAAGGAAGAGGAGATCATTTGAGAACATCTCGGTCTTGAGTATTTGTGTTTGGTGTAGCTTGAATAATTTAGTTATGTGCTATATTAGTCGGGTGATTCAATGAGAGTGAGCAAGAACCCATCTCTTCCCTTGGATTCATTCAAAATTCACAAGTTGTACTTAGCAATTTAGTTATTTGGAGGCTTCATATAGTTTGTGGCAGATATTTTTGGGAAGTCATCCTCTCAGCCATTTTTGGCATTATATGTACTATTTTATTTAATAAAATAAGGCTGAGTTTTTTTACATGATTATCTCATTTATTCTTCAGTTGCAGAATATATTTCTGGTTTTTGCCGTTAACTTATGGTCCAATTGGTGTAAAATTGTTTATGGAGTTGAATTATATTTCTGAAGCACTTTTCTGCTAAATTTGTATTTGGGATATTACAAGAAGGTAATATATTGGACACTAATGGGGTGAGGGGAGACAGATTTTGGAAGGATAAAAAGGAGTTGTTGTAGAGAACAGGGGGTTTTCTTCTCCAATTAACCTAGGAAACAACCTACACTAATGTCAATTTAGATTGACTCCTTAAATCAAAATAATGATATTGTTTTCTACTATCATAGAATGTTTCATGGGAAAGAAATGCTGATTTTATATAGCATGCAATAAACAGAAAACTTATTAACTTTTATATTACTCAGTTTTGAATTTTCTATTTCTCGTAAAAATTAAAATAACAAATATATGCAGCATCGCAGATATGCACTGTGAGATGTCTGGAGAAATTAAACACTACCCGCTTTATGAAATCTCTTGCATTAGAATCTGTGTAAAACACTTTATTGGTAGTCATATTTGTTGTAATTTGAGTTATCACTTCCTTTCCAACACCGTCGTGGACTGGGATGGGGCCAACCTTCAGGCACATTTACATATAATGTTTGTTAGCAATGAAAAAAATGCACTCATCCACTATTTGAAACGAGGTAATCTAATCGCTCAAACAATGATACAAACTTCTGAATTAACAAAGATAAGCACCCTACATCTGTTAATATGGTTTGTTTTGAGGGGGTTTTCCTTTAATAGTCTATGTTGTGCAAATACTATCTAAGCATAAAATAATGCATCAGCCATATAAAAGACTTGGATAGAATAAAAACAGATTGTAAATTACCCTACATTTTCAAACATTGACATGGACATCATATCTATATATCAATGAAAAAGTAGTCAGAATCTCTCTTACAGTGAACTCCACTTCAGCATGCTCCTTGTCCTTGTAAAGTCTGGTTACCTGCATGTTGAATTGACACGTAGACATGAACTTATATGCCTGAATAGGCAATTACTCTAAATCTGTATACATCAACTCAAATACGTGAATCTTAATAAGAAAACATCAGCACATTCATTACACATTTGAACTGTCACTCCCGTTCTGGAGTCACAACTATGCCACAAGGAATTACAAAATTGCAAATATGTGAATTTCAGTGGCAGCCATATGCTATCAAAAATACAAAAGATGGATTGATGGGTAACAAAGAAAGACTTTCCATTAGAGTAATAAAATAAACCCTTTACAACTTGTTACATTCAATATGTTGACAATACAACGTTTATGAGCACACCAACCAATTTTTCAGAATATATATATTTTCTGGCTAGCATGTGGGATTTTAAAAATATTTATATATATTTTATAGAAATAAAATTCCATATCTATTATTTGGAGTGATGTCTATGCTACATGTTACCACCTAAACTAGCATCTAAGTCAAGAACCCAATCCATGGATGCCATTTTGGGGTAACGGATGGGATTTGTACCATTGTCAACTCACTACAACTTCCCCTTCACCTCTAGCTGACTTGTAAGAGGTTAAGAGTGGTATCCCTTTGATATATTATTTGATAATAGCTCCTTAAGAAAATAAGCCTAAATCACCACAATCCACTTGGATGCTTAGCTGAATTAGAAACAAGTGGATCAAACCTCAAATCTGATTTGTTAAATGAGCAAGAGAGATCTTTCATATTTCAAGTTATTTATTACCATCCCAAGTCAATGATAAAACCCTAAATGTTAAAATTGGCAACTAGGGCACTCCCTCTACATTAGGACAATGTTATCCCTTAGGATCTCTCCTCCTACTAAGACCCCAAGACAAGTAGAGAGGAAGAGATCCCAAGTGTGTGTTGAAATGACTTGAAGGCCACCTCTATTTATACTAAAACGTTGAGCACAAGTAGGGTTTATTTGGTTGTTGGCCGACCTTGACGAATTGTCCCATAACACTAATAAATTCATATCTCCATGAATACTTATCAGAATCAGATGATCTTTAGATCAATCCTACACCTCTCGATGAGAGGAATCCAAGAAAAATATCAGTTGACATTAATAAGAGGACCCA
>Ga0181464_1000690_pt1 | contig 15542 bp, 16 predicted proteins | sample InSIn2gowninarea_FD_119074 | JGI IMG/M metagenome (GOLD analysis project Ga0181464, IMG submission 119074) | Clean room microbial communities from NASA Spacecraft Assembly Facility at Jet Propulsion Laboratory, Pasadena, California, USA -... ...
CACAATTCCCACACTGTGGAAGGAGCCGATCACACTTCTTCTTTCGTCGATGACACCGTGAGCAAGAGATTTTGGCACGCGCCGACACCGAGACGCGAGGTGCACAAGGCATGTTGATGATGAATCTGTTCAATCACAGTTGAAAATGCTGATATGTCACGAGGATATATCATTGTCTAGCCCCGCCTCAATACTAAGGTACGCCCAGAGCCTACCTTATCTATACCGCCCCGCACCCGATAGGCGAGCGAACAGAGATAACAGCTGACTACACAGACTTGACTTCTTCCTTGTAGTGCTCCTTTGTTCGCTCGTATGCCGATTGCATACATTCTTCCATGGTCTCCCTATCGTGTGGAATGAGTCTGACCTTGAAGTCACGCGGGATTGCAACCAATGCAGTCTTGAACTGGTTGTAATCCACATAATCTGTGTTAGGAGGCTCAGACTCGGACGCAACGATTTTGTACGAAGACAGGATGCGAATCAGTGCTGAATACAGCAGACGTGTGGCAATCAATTGCCCACTGCAAGCTCGAGTGCCAGCACCGAATGACAGGTGAGCTTGTGATGTCAAAACACGTTCCTCGAACGGACCCATGTCATTTTCTTTTGTGATGGGTTCAAGCCAGCGCTCAGGATTGAAAACTGCTGCATCAGACCCGAAGTGGTCGACATCATGGTTGCCGGCTTGTGCATTCACAAGAATCATCGTCTTGGGAGGAATAATGGCGCCATTCCAGTTGACCTCGGTCACTGTCCGGCGAGGTAGACTCATCGAGCTTACAGTGTAATAACGACCAGCTTCCTGGATAATCGCCTTCAAGTATGGAACCTTTTCTTCTTGGAAACTGTTCTGCCATGCATCGCGAATATCCGGATAGTAACGCTTTATGTCGGCATAGGCGCGCTCTTGGAAAATTTGTCCTTCTGGTGTGCAGAGTGATCCAAGACATGAGGTCAAGGTTCCAGGGATGGTTTCGAATCCACCACTGACCAATGAGAGACAGATTGACGAAACTTCGACTCCAGTGAGTTTAGTCTCTTCGTCTTTCAGAATCGCCGCACTGATGCATGGCTTGTCGGTGCCATTTTTGATCATCTCGCGTACTTTTCCCAGCAAAAGATTGAGATAAGCATCGCGACGAGATCGCAAATCTTGGGAGCGGGCATTCTTTTCGTTGTTTGGCAAGTAACGAAGTGCTGGAACATAATCTTGCATGTTCTCCGATGCACTGCGTAAAAGGGATATTGCGGATCCGACATGTAGAATTTCACGAAGAAGCTCGTCGTATGTGTCATCCATGCGGATTCCGTAGCACAGAGTCAGAGTCGTGTTGAGAGCATATCGCTGTATGTAAGGTCTGATGCTGATCTCTTTGTTGGGATCGGAGAAATTGCTGTCCTTGTGCATATCGCGAATAATGCAGAAGCTCTCCAGATCGAACATCGGATGGTAGTTGCGCATTGCTGGTCTTGAGAGTGCAGTTCCAGCTGCCTTGCGCTTGTTCTTACAACTTGAATCCCAGGGACTGCTGCCGATCGTGAAGCCCTGAGTACTGCTGATAACTCCATGGAATGTATAAAGCTTGGGACGATCTATCACAGCATTATGATGCTTGATCAAGATGTCACGACAGGCATCGAACGAGTTGAAAACAACCGCTCGAGTATTTCCCAGCTTGATTTGAAAGACAGGCTGGTTGTACTGTCGCCACCACTTTTCGCAAGAAGAAGCGTGATCTTCTCCGAGTTTCAAAAGATGGCCGAAGACAGGAAGTGCGCCTGGAATTTCTGGTATTCCCTTGATGTGCTTGATATCTGTACCATATGCCCACTGTGACGATGTTAGTCGCAGTCTTGTTTCAGCATGTGCTACAGCCGCTTACCGATACCAGTAGTATCACCAGGCAGATAGAAGCCGCTCCAGCGATGTAGACAGAATTAGTACGGAAGACGTCTGAGAAATGCTCAAGCGACGCCATGTTGATAGATTGCAGCCGTCTTTGTACAAGTTGTGAGAAGAAATATGTCTTTCAATATATGGTAGAACTTCAGATAGAAGAGCATGCCGTTTTGGCTCGCCCATCTCACGTCAGCACACGCTGACGGAGAGTCCGACGGGACAGTCCATTAGCTGCAGTACTGCGAGAGCGTATTCAACTGTTTAGGTCCAAGCTGTACACGTGCTTGTTGTGTACCTATACGATAGCTTCGCTCTGTTAGCTTATCTGTGTACCGTCGGACATGCCGACGCTGTGATACAGTATTTGGAAGCACAATGAATGCTGTCCACCGTACACCTATAACATCCATATCACGATGGCATCGTTGGGGTTGCACAACTTCTCGTGTTCGTTTTTGCACTCTTCTTTCTCTGCTTTTGCATACTCAAATCGCGCGACAATATGACAGGGTCATCCAACGGACGAGCTTTTCTGTTGAACCCGAACGCTCCAGAAGGACCTACTCGCTTTCCTCAGGCACGATCAACACCAACCAGCAGTCGCACAATCTACGTCTCTGGCATTGCAAGCTTGCTTCCTGACGGCACAGTTGCCGGCATCCAAGAAGGACAGATACCCGATGTTCGAAAGCAAACCGAGACTATACTCAGCACAATCGACGACATCATCCGAGGAGCATCTGAAGGAAAAGGTGGCATACACAACTTGATCGATGCCGTGGTATACTTGACCGAGATGGAGCGAGATTATGCAGGCATGAACGAGGAGTGGAACAAGGTATTCGAGAGTCGGGCGGTAGCGCCTGCAAGAGCGACCATCGGTGTCAAGGATTTGCCAGACCCACGATTTGTAGTGGAAGTCAAAGGTGTGGCGATAGTGCCGGAGTGATATGCTATCAAATCACAAAGATGGCCATCTTGCGAGTCTATGGTTCAATCATTGCAGTCTTGGCCAGAAATGAAAGTGGCAGGAAGGAGAGGATAGCCGAGTTCACGCATGGCTTAGTCAGCGAAATGTCACACTTCCACCTGCGTCTCGTTGCTCATCATACTCTACTACAGTTGAAAGACACTTAGCGCACAACGGACCAATTGTCATAGCATGATGCTCAAACAAGCTGGGGTAATCTCGTTGAAGCCTCCAAGCGCGATATGCTGTTTGATTAGCAAGCCCAAATTCTCTTGGTGGTACATGGCCGGAGCCGAAGTCGTGGAACCAAAACGCCTGTCATTAGAAATCGTCAAGTCTACAAATTGATCTCGGACTGTTCTACTCGAAAATCCTGTTGAATACCCGCCCGACCCTACCGGACTTTCGCGGAACGAATGTAGCCTCGTACGCGTCAATCTCTTCTCTTAAACCACCAAGACTCAGATCAGCAGTGCCAGGCCGGACATAGGTGCTTTTGAAGACTACCTTCCAGAAGACGAACGCTGCGATGAAGAACCCTATCATCGCATAGTCCAAGAAGAAGTGTGATCGGCTCCTTCCACAGTGTGGGAATTGTGCGTCCGTGCACCATTCGTGCAGCCTTGCGGAGCAAGACCACGAAAGTGCGACATATCCAGTTGCGTGAGTCCCAATGATGACATGACGACCAGTATGAGTGTCGGAATTAATGCCGCGTAGGTTTGTTCGAAGTCTTGAAGAGCGGGTCCGCGAGTTAGAGCAACAACAAGCCTTCTTGACATCACACGACCCGCTTCAGCCTCAAGTAGAAGGAGCAACCCAGCTTGGATTGAGCACGACCTTAAATCTCAATGAAAATGCAAACGAAGTATCAGTGGAAGACACTGGCCTGATTTTCTCGGACCAGCACATATCGGATCATGATAACACTGTGGTCCATACCGGGCAGTCGCCTATAATGGACACAACTCATGGCCCTGTTCCTCGTGCTCAAGAGACCTTGGAACAAAACTTGAGAGACGTCTCCCTAGCAGCAGTAGCAGAGCCCTACCTGGGCACCATGTCTGGATTGACATTCGCAAAACTGACCCAAGCAGTGCTTCGAAGGCTTTCTCCCGATGGTCGAGATTTTGTTTTCAGCCCTCGCGTAGATGGTAACATGGTACCACTGGAAGGAGCCACAAATCTGCATCTTGAACTCATAAACAGTGTGTATTTTGACTTCGACCAAGCCATTGACTTTTCTCTGCTCGCAGGAGAAACATCATTACCCCTGATTGATGTCTCGATACAAAACGAAACAACCCAACTTCCGGATCGGGCTGAGGTACTGCATCTGGCAAGATTCTATTTTGATCACTCTCACACTCTGTATCCCATAGTCCATCAACAAGAGGTCATGGCAGATATACATTCAATATTGCTGGATCCTGAACACTATCTAACACTATCTCCACCATGCATGTTCCGGATATGGATGGTATTAGCCATTGGTTCGACTACATATTCATCAATCACGCTAGCGGAGGAGTTTGTGTCCAGATTGTACTATGAGAAGGCCATGACATACTTCGATGCTTCGATGGATTATGGCGATGTTGTGAGTCCTGCTTGTGATTGAAACTGGTTGCCATGCATATACTAACACGTGCAAGGTTGCACTCGAGGCCATTATGCTCCAAGTTTCATTCTCCTTCTTCAACCAACTAGGTCCAAGTACGAATGATCACTCCGAATAGCCTACATGCATTCTTGCTTGCTTGCTAACTGCCTACTCTTCTAGATACATGGTTTCTCGTGGGCACCGCCGCACGTCTAGCACTGGGCATGGGTCTCCATTGCGACTCGACATATTCATCACTGTCTACCGTTCAAGCCATTAGACGCAAAAGACTGTTTCTCTCAATCTACATGATGGATCGGCTGGTGTCCATCACACTAGGCAGACCATTTGCCATTCACGAAGACGATATTGATATCTCATCGTTTGCCATCGAAACATGCGAGGAACTCGACAACAATCTTGCTGCTCCACAAAGCAACCTTTGCAAATCCTCAATGGCAGTCACCGAGCATATTCTGCGTCTACGGAAGATCGCCACCGAGATCGCCACGAAAGTATACTGCAAGCGTGTAGTCGCTGGCTACTCCGCTGCCCAACGTGAACAAGTCGTGTCCGGTCTACATCAAGACTTGGTCAACTGGCGACAAAGCGTGCCATTCCCACTACCACATTTGCACGCCAACGTTCCGCATGGATGCACCACTTGGTTCGACCTAAACTTTTATACGCATATGATGACACTTTATCGACCTTCGCCTTTATTTCCAACTCTTCCTGTCTCTCACGTCAACACTCTCGCCGAAGCCGCTGCATGCGCACTACGCCAGGCAAATAGTATGCGTCTACAGAAGCGGCTGGCGTTCAACTGGTTGAATCTACTCATGCTCTACAATGCAGTGATTGCTTTGGTATACTCTGTAACGGTGCAGCCAGAGAAGCTTGCAGAGTCACTGGAACGCTTGCATGCGGTTGAGGATTTGCAGCTTGCTATGGAAATGTTCGAAGTATTGGGCGACAAGTTTCCTGCAGCGAAAACTATTGGTGCTATGGTCACTCAGGTTGTTGAGAGGTATCGGCTTCATGGACGAGATGCATGAACTTGGGCCAATATTTGATATCACCGACGAGAGAGCGTGACAGTAGATGGGCCGATCATGCGGCTTCCATGGACCGTGGATCGGATGTCTTGAAACCGTCTTTATGTACAAGATCAGGCCACTGAGGGCCGAAAGCCGTTCGAACAAGCAAAATGAGCGAGCGGTACGAGGCTGCCGAAGAGGACGCTTTGCCCCGGTCCCCGGACGTGATTCGCGCCTCCACACAACGATGATATGGGGCCGTCAGAACTAGATAGAGAACAATAAGATTGGGGTTTCAGAACGTACACGGAGCTACGGCCAGACGAGAGAGACAGAGAGAGACAGGCAAACTATTAATTTCTCTTGCAGTGTGCATGTTCTCTTCAGAGGGTTTGATCCGAGTTGAATCACCTGATTCTCCTCACTGGAACGGTACAGTCTTGCACACAAGGCGAGATCCGGCTTGAAACTGTGGCTATCAAGGACGTCAGCGTTCTCTAGTCGGACTTCGCCCCAGGAAATCCACGGTAACCTCGGCACCGAGGCAGGGGGACAGGGTCCGTGTCTCTTGTAACAACCGATGGCACATTGATAAGTACAATGCAGCGATCATCACCTTGATTGTTTCCTCACACTCCCAAAACATCTCATACCATCACATCATGTCACCCACTCCTCAATGGGTCAAGGACCTCAAGCCTGCGGGTATCCAGGGCACTGAGCTCCTGTCGCAAGAGCGGGCAAAGTCCAACGTCAATGTCGACGCATTGTCAACCTTCTTGTTCACTCAGGAGGGAATCGACCGAAAGCAAAAGATTCTCAAGATTCTTGAGCAGGAGAAGGTCTTTGACAAATCACAGAACTACTTTGCTGGCCGCATTGATCGTTTCGAGACGGCCTTGGCAAGAGCAAAGAGACTCCGACAGCTGCAGGTCAAGCACAACTGGACAGACCAGGACAAGCAGGTTGCCAATGAGCTCATCAGCGAGCCTGGTCCGTACGGCCTGCACGAGAGCATGTTCTTGGTATGTCGCAACTTGACAGGGGAAGCTTCCGGCAGCTGCTAACTGACGACACAGATCACCCTCCGTGACCAAGGCAACCCCGAGCAGCACGAGAAGTTCCTCAAGCCCGCAAGAAACTACGAATACATTGGTTGTTACGCCCAGACAGAGCTGGGTCACGGTTCAAACGTACGAGGACTCGAGACAACGGCAACATGGAACCAAGAGGACAAGACCTTCATCATCAACTCGCCCACCCTCACTTCCAGCAAGTGGTGGATCGGCTCGCTCGGTCGTACCGCCAACCACGCCGTCGTCATGGCTCAGCTGTTCATCAACAACAAGTCCTACGGCCCTCACCCCTTCGTCGTGCAGATCCGCGATATGAAGACACACCAGCCACTCAAGGACATCCACATTGGTGATATCGGCCCCAAGTTCGGTTACAACACCATGGACAACGGTTTCTTGCTGTTCAACAAGGTCAAGGTCCCCCACATCAGCATGCTTGGTCGCTTCTCCAGCGTTGACCCCAACACTGGCAAGTACCTGCGTCCTGCTTCTCCTTCGCTCATCTACGGAACCCTCACCTGGGTCCGTAGCACCATTGTCTTGCAGTCTGGCAGCGTCTTGGCTCGTGGTGTTACCATCGCCACCCGCTACGCTGCTGTCCGTCGCCAGTTCCAGGACCGTGACAACCAAGACCCCAAGTCGGACGAGAACCAGGTTCTCAACTACACAACTGTCCAGATCAGACTCTTGACTCTGTTGGCTACTTGCTACGCTCTGCACTTTACCGGTCGTGGTATGATGGAGCTCTACCAGGCCAGCCAGAAGAAGATGGCTCAGACTTCAGCCAGTACCGAGGGCAAGCGTGGTGCTGGTCCCGAGGAGGTTACTCCTGGCAGTGATCTGCTCGCTGACCTTCACGCCACCTCCTGCGGTCTCAAGTCGCTGGCTTCATCCACTGCTGTCGACGGTCTTGAGGTGTGTCGCCGTGCTTGTGGTGGTCACGGTTACAGCAGTTTCTCGGGTATCGGTACCTGGTATGCCGACTACCTGCCCACTGCCACCTGGGAGGGTGACAACTACATGTTGACCCAACAAGTCGCCCGCTACCTTCTCAAGTCCGCCCGCAGCGTGCTCAAGGGCAACGAGCCCACCAACGACACCACCTACATTCTCGCCAACTTCCTCGCCAAGTCCGAGACCGGTGCCGCCTTCAACATCATGGACAAGGACGAAGACCTTGTTGCAGCCTTTGGCTGGCGCTCTGCCTTCCTCACCTTTGAGGCCCTCAAGCACAGAGACGACAACAAGAAGGCTTGGAACGACCTCCTCGTCGACTTCTACCGCCTGTCGCGCGCACACTCGCAATACATGGTCGTCAAGAACTTCTACGAAGCCCTCAACTCATCATCCATCAACTCCGAGCTCGACCCCCCTACCCGCGAGTTGATGCACAAGTTGTTCCGTCTTTACGCTCTCCACACCCTCGAGTCCGAGGCTTCCGAGTTCTACACCTCTGCCGCTGTCACCGTCCGTCAAATTCAACTCGCCCGCACCAATGCGGTCATGAAGCTGTTGGCAGAAATCAGACCTCATGCTGTGCGTCTGGTTGATGCTTGGGCCTTCCCTGACTGGCAGTTGGATTCATCGCTCGGTCGCTTCGATGGTAAGGTGTACGAGGACATGTTCTACCGTGCCAGCGAGTTGAACCCTCTCAACGCCATCACTGTGGACCCATACCCCAACAGCGAGGTTCTTTTCAAGTCAAACGACAGCAGCAAGTTCAAGAGCAAGCTGTAAGCGATGCCCGAGGAATGTCTCAAGAAAGGTTGTCATAGAATACGGTGCTTTGGGGGATATTTGCAATGCCATTTACGAAAAATCTCACTATTTTACTTCATCTTTCTTTTCGCTCAAATGTCTTTCTTTTTTGTTTGAGGCTATGTATACTACTTCTTTTCGACAATCTCTATAGTTTCTTGTCGCGCAAGCAACATATACAACAAAAAAAGAATCAAAAAGATGCAGATTGAACAATCTCGAGAGTCGAACATCAATGCTGAGTCTCGAATGCCATGCATATGCCATGAACGATATTCGTAGTGTTGGTCCGGATCTTGAGGTCCTTCCGCTTTTTCTGACGTTCTCTCGGCTATTGCATATGTGTTGCGTATCAAGTCTCCGATATAACCTTGTCATCGTCTTGCAGAGCCGAAAGATCGACATCGCTGAGTCGCCACAAATACCACATGAACAAACTCCTATACGGCGAAAATCTTTCGGCGGCCTCCAACATGTTCTTTTCACTGCCCATGTATTTCCACTTTCCTCCTCCTTTGGCTTTGAGTTTGTTGACGTCTTTGCCTAGATATACTGCTAAACCGCGTCTGTGTTTTTCATCAGTCAGTTGCAAGTTCTCTGCCCAGAATGTTGAGAGGGGAGGTTTTGTGAAGAGAAAGTTTTGGAGACAAACTTACTGTACACCCAAGTCTCCAGTCGAAAACACATCCATCCTTTTGAGATCGAAACAGGCAAACATTTCCACACTCCACTTTCCCAGTCCTCTGACTGCGATGAGTTTTTGCATGACTTGGTCGTCGGAAGCTGTTGCCAGCATTTCTGCACTCAAGGTTCCGGAAGTAAAGTGCTGGGCTAGTCCTTGTATGTATTCTGCTTTTCTTTGACTCAAGCCTGCTGTTCTGAGGGTTGGGATAGGCATTTCGGCCACCAAAGCTGGAGGTGGAAAGCTGGGTGGACCAATGTAGTTGTGTTCCGGAGATGCGGAGAATAAACCAATGAATTTAGACTTGATGCTACTAGCTGCAGCGCCAGAGACTTGTTGGGCGATTATTCCAGAAGCTAGAGAGCGAAAAGGGTCAATGGGTGCAGCTAATCCCTCCGCATCAAATACTTTACAGTGGAATTTGGTGAGGTAGGGTGTTAAGCGTCCGGTATAGTCGTGCTGTTTGAGATGTGCGAGGGCAGTGTCTAGGAGTGTGTTTGTGGTGTTGGTGGGAGTGGAGCCTGAAGTGTCGTTGTCCCAGGTTGAGTAGGCTGTTATTACTTTATCTGTGTCTGGGGATTTTAGGGGTGCGTTTGTGAGGTGGGGTTCTGCGGGCCTGGGGAATGGTTCTGGGAGTGATGTGTGTCCATTTGTCGTTGCAGTATCAGAGGATGATGCAGTTGTGGTTGGCAGACTCTCAGCTGGAAGTGTCGATATTGGTGGCGAAGGACCATTGACCTTCTGGCGTTTGCGAGGAGCTCCTTGCTTAGGAGGAGAACCATTTGTTGTGATTTCTTGCTCGCTTTTTGATATCAAGATTGGTTCTGTGATACGTTTTGATGGGTTTGAATTCGTAGCAGATGTCTTGCGCTTTGTGACTTTGAGCTGAGAAGTAAGCGTGGCTGTGGTGCTAGGCAGTGCCTGAACGCGAGCAGAGCGTCTGAGCGACATTCTGAAAGGATTTATTGCAAGCAAAACGAGGTAAGCAAGAAGTTACAGCGGCTGTCAAATATGATGGAAACTTGATGCCAAATAATTGATTGTCGAAGAGGCACGCCAAAAGAGGTAATGGAGGAATGGATCTAAGGCTGACGCAATGACGCATACGAGTCTTGGGGATTCACCAGCGATCTACGAATGCAAAGCTCAACAAAGATCCTGAGAATGCAGATAATAAGTGACTGTACTTCACGAGCAAGAGACTAGACTACCACAGCTATATCACGTTCGAGGACAAGTGAAAGTCACGTCAAGCAGTGCAAGAAGCACAGACCATGGATGGAAACGCGTGAGGCGAACTGGCTCGCAAAGTCCAATCGAAACAGTATGTCTATAGCATGATCTTGCAGTATCACAGTCTAGCTTTAGTCAAAAGAACCATGCAGTATTCATTGTTGGTAACATGTCCGCGTATGCTACAATCGGCCAGAATTGCAGTGTAGAAGCGTGTCAAGGAAGAGATAGATTCGTGGATGAATTGAAGCTGGCTCTGAAGATGTATGGTTGTCGAGTCAATGAAAAAGGCGGTTTTGGACATTCTAAAGGTATAGAGTACATGAAAGCGGGCGTCGACTCGGGGGGATCAGCGAGTAAAGGACGTGTAGGGCGATTATTTCTTGATGACCATGGCGTCGAGGTCCATTCTCTCTCTTCTCTCGGCCTCAATCTCCTTGATAATAGGGCTCAAGTATGGGATATCCTGGGGTATGTGTAAGCAATTGATTGGCAGAGGGACGAGTGGATTGTGAGAGACGCACCTCGTCGGGCTTGGTCTGCTCGTTCTTGGGGAGGAGCTGGTGTGAGAGAGAGCACTGCGAGGACGTGTCAGCGGTTGATTATGGGCATTGAATGGCGTATCGAATGTAGCGGACCTGGAAAGCGCGGCGCATGCGGAAGACACGGTCGTAGGCCTCCTTGGGCGGGAGACGCTTGAGGGCGAGGAGGACGGTCTCGGACTCCTCAGGGATAAGGTCATCGGCTCTACAGAGTGGAAGCGACGTCAGTAGCTGACCAGAGGTGGAGTCATTGCAATGGCAGGGGCGACGGACCTCAGGCCCAACTTTCTGTAGCCGGCGGCGTCGGTGTACCAGTTGGCGAGAGGAGTCATCCAGCGCTTCAACCAGGGGCGCTTGACGATGAAGTTGGTCATGGAAGGCTGCGACATGATGGCGGTATGTGAGGTCGTTGCAACTTGAGTCCGTCAGGTGGTCTTCGACTATGGTGCTTCAACTCTTGTCGTTCAAGTCTCGACAGCCCAGCCTCAGCCAACGCTCGCTGATTGGCTGCTTACCTTCCCTCTCACAGTCCAATCAGCGTCGGCTCGAGGACCCCCGCTTTGAGCCGACCAAACTCCGATGTCCGACTACGGCTGTTCCCTGTCCATGGATGGCCCTTGGCCGGTGACGGGTCAAGGTTGACGATTGCGCGACAGCGACTCCATCACTACCTATTGTTGACACACGACTCAAGATACCAGACAATCCTCTTCTTCACCACTCGCCACCTGCACCAGCTCACACCCCCGCCCATTGTGTGCAGATTCATGGAGACGCACAATCGCTAACCAAAGCTGCTTGAAAGCGGTGCCGGGCCGCGTGCGCATTCTACTACTCCCGTATCTATCACCAACCCACCACCACCAACTTGAAGCCTCGCCAAACATCTATCCTCAACTGGCTCTTCTCCCTCACCCCTGACTCGTCCGATTTGCCTCTGGCCTGAACATGCGCAGCTATTGAGGCTCTCCCCTCCGATACAATGTCAGCCCCGGCATCCAGATCCCACGATCTAACCCCACCATCTACCGCAACTCTCCTGGCTCAAAAGTTGCCCAAGCCATACATCAACAGTCTTTGTGGTGCCGCTGCCGGTGTTGCTTCGGGTGTCGTTACTTGCCCACTTGATGTTATCAAAACCAAGCTGCAGGCCCAAGGCTCCTTCCGCTTCCAGCAGCATTCACAAAACTCTCCCTCAACCTCTCAAGTCTACCGAGGTCTTGTTGGAACTGCAAAAACAATCGTGCGCCAGGATGGCCTCAAGGGCATGTATAGAGGGCTTGGACCCATGGTACTTGGTTATCTGCCCACTTGGGCTGTCTACATGAGCGTCTACGATATAGCAAAGACCAATTATGCCGAACGTATTGGTGAGTTGACTCAGTCGTTCTTCGTCATCACATACTAACCTGCTTAAAGAACCACAGTGGTTTGCTCATGTCTGCTCCTCCGTCACAGCCGGCGCTTGCTCGACCCTTGCAACAAACCCCATCTGGGTCATCAAGACTCGTCTCATGTCTCAAATATCTTCAAAAGCTGTCGGAGGACACCGTACTCCTTGGCATTACAACAACACTTGGGATGCCGCTCGTCAGATGTACAAGAGCGAGGGCGTCAAGGCCTTCTACTCTGGTTTGGCTCCTGCATTATTGGGTCTTACACATGTCGCCATCCAGTTTCCACTATACGAGTACTTGAAACTCAAATTTACTGGTGTTGAAATGGGCGCAGCTCCTTCAAGCCAAGGCACAAACTCGGCCGGTGTGCTCGCTGCAACCTGTATCAGCAAGATCTGTGCTACCACAGCCACATATCCTCACGAAGTCTTGCGTACACGTCTACAAACACAACAAAGAGGTATTCCCAGCTCCGATGGCATGATTAACAAGCCTCGCTATCAAGGTGTTGTCAAGACCTGTAGAACCATTCTCTATGAAGAGGGCTGGACCGCCTTCTACAGTGGCATGGGAACAAACCTCATCCGAGCCGTGCCCGCCGCCATGACTACCATGCTTACCTTCGAAACACTGAAAAGCATGATTGTCCGCCTGCAAGACGAAGATGAGCACGTTCCAGGAACTGTTTAGAACAAGCCTTAACAACCGACAAAGCTTTTTTGTTCCTCAATTGCTTCTCACCATTTCACGAGCTACGCCCAACAATGTATAGAAAGATTCTTTACGTCCCATTTTCCGCTACAACTCGATCCACACACACTCACACGTCAACACACACACACTTCTCCGAGGGGCTGACTTAACTATATCACCGACACGGCATTGCTCTGCATTTAAAACCCCTGGCTAGGGTGTTTCCACAGCAAGGCGTTCAGGGGGGATTGCTTCCGACATGCAGAATTTTGGCTTGCATGATCTTTTGTTCCTTTTCTTTAGCCAGTCCAAATAAAATCACGTTCAAATCTACATAGCGCCCAGCAATTCCTTCAGCGACACGGATTTCCTCACGGCATTCGAGTATCCTTCGTGGAAGGTAACCCACACCCTTTCTTTATCACCTCCATCTTCCGTTTTTGCTCTTTTCTTCTTTACTGCAACTTCCCCATCGACCTCTTCTTTTTGTTGTTGTTGTTCTTCTTCAGCGATGACCCTACCGAAGAAATCTCTCTTCAATTTTTTGCTGTCTTCGCGGGAGAGGGAGGGAACAGCGGCGCCAGCAACAACTTCTCCTAATGAAGTAATCGTAGCTCCCACACCTCTGTTAACACGGGCAGCTTCCGCACTCTTCTTTGCCGCAACGCCAAACTCTTGATCCAGCACTTGACGCACGGCAAATCTCGTTCTGTCCACTGGAGCAAGACCCGCCGCTTTCGCATCCAGCGTTTCAAACACGGCAATGCAATCGATGGCAGGTTCCATACGATACACATAAGTATTTGGACCCGAAGAATGCGCAGAGGAACCTTCACTTTCCAGACGCACGCGATCGAAGCGTACCCCTGAAGCAGTCATTGCGTTGACTGCCCTGGCAACAAGTAGTTTCTCACTCGCTTTCCGCACCGAAGCAGTGGAAATGCCGGAATTGTTTACTACCACTGGGGAAACGTTGGGGTTTAGCATGCGAGTGAGGTAAGGAACGAATTCGGTCGACATTGCTGTTGGCGAGGGAAACATGCGTAAAAGCGGTAATGACAAAGCCGCATGCAACGTTTGCAAAATCTCAGCGTTGGTTTTTTGCGTTTCGTGTGCTTGATAAGAAGCTTGAGGGCCGGAAAAGGGGGTAGGAGCTTCGCCATCTTCTGCGGTCTCTTGCTCGTTCCATTTATCTGTAGTGGTGGTTTGTGAGCGATTGGGTGTTGCGAACAAGTGGTGGAAAGCGAGGATTGGTTGGGCGAGATAGGTGGCTAATTCCCACTCGCTGTGGCTAAACACCGCAGAAGACAGTTGATCGTGGAAGTGCAGCCATTCGTATGCTTCATCTGGTTTGCTGAGGTAGTTGTCGTCTTGGTATGGGTGATCTGGGTATGCTGAAAAGCAGTCGGTCATGATGCGGTCAATATCGCCGGATGTGTGTACCATTTCACGGAGGCGGTCCATGGCTTGTCGCTTTCCTGCTTCTGCTACGCCTTTCATGCCGGTGATTGAAGAGGCAGTGGTTGGGGCTGCTAGCATGCTGGGTTTGGAGAAACCAGCGCCTTCTTTGAAGACGCGCTCAACTACTTCCTTGGGCCCGCCACGGCCTACGCCTCTTGCTGAACCTCCTCCGTGAGAGAGGTCTGCTAGGATGTTGTCTTCGATCCATCGGCGAGTCAGCCTTTGCATTGGATTTCCGACTGGATCGTGCGTTGCTCGAAGTCTGCCTGCGATCCATTCGCCAACGACCAAGATACCACGAATGTCGCCTTCGCCTGTGCTGCTGCCTGAACCACCTTCTTTGCGGCTTGTCATGCCCCAAGATGCCTCGCACAGCTTTCGCACTCCATCGCTGTCGTGAGGAATGTTCTCCTTTTCAAAGATGGACTGCATCCTGGAAACGACTGAGTTGATGGCAGGCTTGCGAACATGGATAATCTCGGCAGCTGTGCTTTGTCGAAGTGGTCGGAGGGAAGGATGATAGACATCGTTGCAGATCAGGATAAGCGGTCGCAGCAGGCGGAAATTGTCAGCCTTCTTCTTTCCATAAGTCTGTTGCGAGCGAGTCTTGTTGGAGTTTCTCGAATCGAGGGCAACCAGGTCGAGCAGAGCCTTGATGAAACCTCCCTCACCGGCACCTCCACTACCGCCAACGACACCATCGACCTCGTCAACAATAACGCACACAGGCCGTCCAGCTTTACGGATCTTGCCCGCAGCAGTCTTTTGATCGACACCTCTGACGTTTTCAGTGCCGACCATATCTCTGATGCGACCTTTGACAACATCCCTGCTTCTCTCATCGCTAGCGTTGATCTCCTGAACTTCGTAACCAGCTTGTTTAGCGCACACATGAGCCAAAGTTGTTTTTCCAAGACCGGGAGGACCAGTAAGAAGCAAGACTTTGCGATGTGGTCTTTCCTGCTCAGCATTGTCGGCGTTCTTGCGATGCTTGGGTTTTCTACTCGAGCCAGGAAATACAATCTCATCCCAGCGCTTGAGCCAATGCATAACAGACCGATGTGTGCGGTCATCTCCTACAAGCTCGGTGAAGCATACGAATGGCTGCACTTCCACGATCAACTGTCTTCTGCGGTGTTTAGCCACAGCGAGTGGGAATTAGCCACCTATCTCGCCCAACC
>Ga0181464_1000691_pt1 | contig 15538 bp, 9 predicted proteins | sample InSIn2gowninarea_FD_119074 | JGI IMG/M metagenome (GOLD analysis project Ga0181464, IMG submission 119074) | Clean room microbial communities from NASA Spacecraft Assembly Facility at Jet Propulsion Laboratory, Pasadena, California, USA -... ...
AATCATTGTAGAATTCAGTTATGTATGGGCTATTGGGATCAAGTCATGTTATGTATGTAATCCCATTATTTTGGGAAATTGATATAAAGTTGGGTTAAATATGTAAACTCAGTGTGTTGGGTGTTTGATGTAATCATGGATCATTGGTGATAGGAAAGGTCTTATTTGGTTGATTCATAAAGTCTTGTACTCTATTGACTATCTTCAGAAAGTGTTGCATATGCTCAAGGGGAGCATGATTAGTACGCAAATTTCACAGTTCATATCAACACATCAAACATACATCCATCAACACTACAAGGAATATACTTCATTCATCCTGGTTCGACCCTTTTCCCTTGATGTCAAAGGGGGAGAGAAACTTGGTGTTTGGAGATATGTTTGCAAGAGTATTTGCAGGTGGTGTCCAAATGCTAAAGTGGTTGCCATCAAGTGCAAAGGGGGAGATTGTTGACATTATGGCTAATGTGTTGTCCTTGATGGAAACCTACTTGATACAGATGTAATTAATGGCAACAATGCTATTATGATGTGTGTGGAACTAATGCAGATTGGTATAGATGCTACAAGGCAATTTACTGACAAATTGATGACAAAAGTGAAGTTTGAAAAATTATACGTGGGTTTTGTGAATGAGTATCACATACATACTCAAGCCCTATTAGTCAAAGTCGTGTACAAAATCCAAACCACGAAATTTTGGATACCAGGGGTCATTACCATGGTATTTTCCCATAGTAATGGTTGTGGCAATGGTTATTTGATCCCATCAAAGAATACTTAAGGTATTTACTTAAGGCATTGACTAAGACAAAAAAAAAAAATAAGGAGATGGAAATCAAGGTGTTGAGTGTGCTAGTAAATGGTTCATTTATGTGTAATATTATTTGAAATAGGTGTGCACCAGAGAGCATAGAGGAGGCTCAGATATGATAGATCTGAAAGTGAATTTGAGTTCTAATGACTAACTTATCCATATTTAAGTGACTAATGATGCAAGATCTATTTGAATAAAATATGGAGTGATCTATGATTTGATAGTAGGGTATGCGTTGTATGTGTTGTGTCTACAATGAAGGTATGCTTTAGTAATTTAAAGATTTATATGATATTTTTCTTCTAAATTGTCGCATACATACATGGATCTGTCTATGGGTAATCGTGTATATCTTCTATGATGTATTATTCAATATGTTGATATGTCTACGTGGTTGGTCCACACTATAAGCGCATACATACACTAGTCTTCTTAATTAAAGCTGCATATATATTTTCAATCATATCTAGTTAGGGTTTGCAGTACTGCTTGATGATAGTTGTTGATGACATATGTTATATTTTCCGTTATCTATCGATGATGTCTTGATCTATAACTAGCAGCATTGACTGGGTTAATTGGACTATGGCTTGGTATATTGATTAGGTTTTTTTGTGAGACAATATTTATTGTGATTCTTCTCTTCAATGATTTAGTGAATGACACAACGATTCAGTTTGACAATATTTTTAGTAGTCAGTGATTTGAGATCTGTATGTAGGTTTTATGCAAAGGAAGCATGTATATATGCAAATTCTCTTAAGAATAATCATGCACATATTCTAAAGATTATTACTCTAATTGGATTATGTATTATGTAGTTTGAAGCGTCAAAGGTTCAGTTGGTTTATAGTGATTGTGTTATTAAGATTCAATATTTCAGTTTATCATGTTGGTTTGAATTTATTGGTTATATGGGTCCATTATGAAAATTTGATGAAAGGAGACCTACAAGTTGTTTAATGATTATTTGATAGGTGGATCTAGTCTAAAACATTATGAAAAGTGGTCCACAAAGAGCTCAGGGTTGCAAACTTTAGAAAGGGGGTATGACTTCCTTTTCAATAGGAGTCTATAAACGAGTTTAGGGGGTTGTAGCTCCCTTCCAATAGGCACAGGAAAATGACTGAAGGTTGTAGCCTCCTACAGGTAGGTGCCTGCATACTGGTAAGAGTCTACACTAGTACTAAATGTAATGAATATTTTATAATAAGAAAGAAAGACAAAGATAGCAACAGTGGTGGTTTTCTCCCACATTAGGTTTCCAACTAAAAATCCTGGTGTTCTATGTGTGTTACTTAGGTGCTTTGATTTATCTGTTATTTATTTCATTCTGGATGATCAATGAATTAATAATGCATTAGATAAAGCAACTCTCTAATGAAATATTTTTCAAATTAAGTTATCTCGGTAAATGTTGTTTTCTTTCATAAGGCTCCCGTACATACAATGGTTGCATGAAGAATAATAGTCTATAGAATTCAGAATAAAAAATGAAAAGTTAAATTGAGTTAAAAATATTGAGATGGGGGGGGGGGGGAGATTCACCCCGCCACCCCCCTCAATATTTTTCCAAACATAAGGTTGACAATGTGTTGAGAGTTTTAATTCGTTATTTTAAATCTCCTAATATTAAATCATCAACCAGGGGTCGTGTCCTCCCCCCCCACCCCCTCAATATTTTTCCAAATATAAGGTTGACAATGTGTTGAGAGTTTTAATTCGTTATTTTAAATCTCCTAATATTAAATCATCAACCAGGGGTCGTAAACACGAGTTACATTGTTTATTGGTTCAAAATATAATTGTAGAGTAAGTGATTTCCTTTGTAATCAATTCCTAAGTGCATGAGCCTATTTACTCAAACTCATCTTTATATTTGAGGCATTCAAAACTCCTTCATCTACTCAAAGGAATTCAAAAAAAACCCTTCTAGCTAATTAAAGTAAAAACTCTTCTATCTTCTTAAAGAATCAAGCATGCAATACCTCCGAGAAATCATGCTTATCTCAGAAGACTCAATGCTCTCACTTACTCATCAAATCCTACAGAATCTATTCTTGTTTTAAATCTATTTTAGCCACTCAAAGAGACTTATAACTAACACAAGCTTGCTATCAATTATTTCTAAAATGTGAAACTTAAATAACTCAATTCAAACACTAAAGCTAACTCGCTTTAACTGATGAAATTCTACTTACAAAATTTAAATCTCATTCATTCAAGACACACACATAGTCGACTGTTAATTAAAATCACTCTTATGAGAGACTTAACTATATGATTCAAATTGCATCTAATGGAAAACAAAATCATTCAAATCGAAATTAAAATGTTGAACTATAAGATTTAGATTGCATCTAATGGAAAAAATAAAATAATTATTACTCTAATTGAAATCCAAATGCTGAACTATAAGATTCAGATTGAACTCATGAAAAAATTCGTTAATGAAAATCACTCTGGCTTCAAATTGAATTCAACAACAAAACACTCCTCTTCAACAAAATCACTCAGGCTTTTAAAATGTTAACTACATAACTTGAATTTCATTCGATGGAAAGCACTCATTCTTAACAGAAATCATTTTGGCTTTTAGAATATTAGCTACGGATTCAAATCGCATTCAATGGTAATGCTCTACTTTCGACTGTTATATGCTGAGACATCCACATACACTTGTTGCATTCAAACGTTGACAGAGTATACAGTTTCAAAACACTTATGCACAATTCAATTCAGATCGGAATGATTTTGAACACATTAGTATAGTGAAAATTTTCAGAAGAGAATTAACGATTTGAATTATACTTAGTGTTTATGGACTGATCAGAAAGCTTAGTTACAGAATCGAAATGAAATCTTAAGCACAAAATCAATTAAACCATTCAGAATTTAAACAATCACTCACTATGCTATGTAAGATCACATAGTAAACAATTCCTAAATCTAATATGATTATCAAGGTTGGTTCCAGATGAGGTGGGCCCTTGCCATGCCTGAAGCGAGCGAAACTAAATCAGTAAAATGTAATTTAAAATATAAACACCATTACTTACAATAAAATAATGTCGAGACTGAATTAAATCAAAGCTTAGATGTAGTCATACGTAGTCTAGGATCTCCAATGCATAAATTTTCAAAATCAATAATAATAGAGCATTATGTCGCCATCACTACTTAATAGTAACCTCCCTAATTTCAACCTTATCGAGCCTTTTAAGAGGACAACCGATGAATACAAGACTTAACCAACTATTCCTTATCATAGCAATTTGTTCACTAATGGCTAATCTCAGACCGCATGATGTCTTCATAAGATTGACCTTGAATCAACTGTATTTGTCTTGATAAACTGCTTCTATCCTTGGCCACCGAAATATCGGTGTATGAGGTGTAAGGAGATCTCACAAACTGCTTACACTTCCATCAAAAGGAGTTGCCACTCGTTGACTGCCAGCTTGAGTACATGACTGGAAATGAAGTTTTAAGTACATAATAGTAACGGCACTTAGATGATAAATCATCCACCACCTCATACTCCAACTTGGTATTTAGCCTACCATTCACCTGGCAATAGTCTTTGTAACTATGAGCCCAAAAATAGATAGTAATGGATGTCCTAATAAGCATGATTATATACTCTATCTAAATTCAACCAAAAACATTGAAATAATGTTAAGTAAAATTCTTTTACCTCTAGTCATGTGATGGCAAGGTTTTGGCCATAAATGATATGGTATAGTAGGTGAAAATAGGTACAATATAGGTAAAAAGGGTAAAAATGTGAGTGAACAGAGTAAAGAAGTGACAAAAATGAGCGCCAACAAAATGATTGACCATGGTTGATAAGGTTGACTAGGGTCGACCTTAGATGACCATGGTTGATTGAGATTGACCTTGGTTGAACATTAATGTAACAATGTATTTATATCACATTAATATTGAACATTTTTATATTAATAATAATAGTGATTGGTGTCATTTTTCACCTTTCATATGCCAATCGATGTTATTATTAATGTAATAATAGTCAACGTTAATGTAACATAAATGTATTGTTACATTAATGATGCATAATGGTCAACCATTAATCTAACAACGTATTTATGTTCCATTAATTCTTGCTAACCATGCTTGACCATGGTTGATGCTACATTAATGTTAATTCCGCATTAATGGTTGTCCAAGGTTGACAAGGTTGACCATGGTCAACCATTAATGTAACAATGTATTTATGCTACATTAATGTAACATTATTGAATAAGGTTGATGATGGTGAAACTTGGTCACCATGTGTGACCATGGTTAGGCTTGCTTGACCATGTTTGAAAATGGTTTACTATGGTCAATCACACTCAAGGTATGGTTAATCATGGACATGGTAGTCCATGTTGTCCATGCTTATCCATTCTGATCATAGTTGTCAATGCGTTGACCATGGTTGACTATGGTTGAAATTTTTTAAAAATGGTTGAACAAGGTGGACTATGATTGAACTTCATGACCATGTTTGACCATGGTTGATCTTGTTTGACCATTATTGAGCTTATTCAACCATGGTTGACTATGGTTAACATATGGTTGACTATGGCTAAACATGGTAGACTAGGTTGTTATAATCTACTTATAGATGGTCGTGGTCAACCATCGCTAACCATGATGCTCATGTTGACCATGGTTGGCCATATTGACCATGCTAACAATGGTTGACCATGGTTAATCATAGTCAACCATGTTGATGAAGTATAAAACTGTTAACCATAGTTTGGCCATGTGTGACCTTGGTTGAACATGGCTAGCCATCTTGACCTTTTTAGCCATGGTTGAATTTTGTTGTTTATAATTGACTATGGTCAACCACATATAAACATAATTGATTGTGTTTGACCTTGGCTAAAAAATAAGGTTAAACATTGGAAGGTCATGGTTGGCTTGGTTAAACATGGTTGACCATGGTTTTCGTAATGTTGGTTAAACAAGGTTAGGCTAAAATTGGTGACCATATTTGACCATGGTTAAGCTTGCTTGACCACGTTTGAACATGGTTGACCAAGGTCAGTCATGGTCAATTTCTGGTTTACCATGAACATGGTAGTCCATGTGATCCATGGTTGTCCATGTTGACTATGGTTGACCATGGTTTGAGCTTATTGAGCATGGTTGACCATGTTGTCCATGGTTGAATATGGTTGAGCATGAATGAACATAGTTTACCATGGTTGAGCTTGTTTGGATATGATTGAATAAGATAGGCTCTAGTTAGACTTGGTGTCTATGTTTTACCATGGTTAAGCTAACTTGACCATGTTGACCATAGTTGAGTTTACCTGGCCCTGGTTGACTATGGTTAATATATTGTTAACTATACCTAAACATGACATACTAGGGTTGTTAGTGTTTAGCTATAAAATACTTGCTAACCATGATGCCCATGTTGACTGTGGTTAACCATAGTCAACAATGTTGTGCATGTAGACCATTGTTGAACATGGTTGACCTTATTGTTATGATTGACTATGTTCGATTATGGTTGACCATGATGCCCATGTTGACCATGGTTGGCTATCTTATCCATGTTAACCATGGTTGACCACAATTAACCATAGTCAACCATGTTTCCCATGTTGACCATTATTTATTTTGGTTTGGCCATTTTTGACCTTGGTTGAACATGATTGTCCATCTTGATCATGTTGACCATGGTTAACTTTGTTGTCTACAATTGACTATGCTCAACAACATATGAACATAATTGACTGTGTTTGACCTCACTCAAATAAGGAAAGATCATTGTTGACTTGGTAAAACATAATTAACCATGGTTGTGAATCTTTTTTTTGTGGTTGCACTATGACATCTTTTATCCTCCAATTATGATGATATTTGATGTTTATCACATTCTAAAATAATTTGTTGTGAATCACATTATGATGAAGTTTATTATTCATTACATATAACATTGTCTATTATTTTCACAATGTGATGATGTTTGTTGTTGATCACATTTGTTGGGTAATTTAATTATTCTTTAAACTACTTACATTAAAATGTCAATATAGGTTGATACACTTGTGAAGTACACTACATTATATGTGCTAGGAATTCAACCTTCAAATTTACTTTAAAAACCTACTCTTATGAGAACAATGAGTTATTCTAAGAAAGAACTTAAAGATCTATTTTAGAGAAGTAATTTAAGCTATAAAAACATGGAAATCTATGAGAACAAAATAGTCTATTCTAAAGAAGTAAATTGAAACTAAATTAACAAAGTAGGGAACTCTTATTCCTACAAAGCATATAAACTTATTCTATGAAAATCATGAATATTCTTAGTCTATGAAAACAATTAAGATGTACACTATAAAAGAAATTGAAGTGTATTCTAAGAAAGGCAAGGAAATATTTTTAATCTATGAAAGCAATTGAGATATATTATGGGAAAGTGGATTAATATAAATATATTCTAGGAAAACAGAGATGTATGCAAGTCACTCTTTTAATCTATGAAAATAGGGAATTTTTAATCTATGATTGAAATGTAAATTGTTCTGTAAAATCTAATTAAAATTGCAATGTATTATATGGAAACAATTTAAAATTGCAAGTAAACTAAATTTTTCAGACTGAGAAGGAAATGACTATATTTTGAGATGATTGATACATGAAACTGTGTATGTAAATTATGAGGGATGATGAATGAAATGAATTTTGCTGAATGTGAGCTATCAAAACATGCAAATGCACGAAAAGAAATAAATATTCTTGTATTTTTATTTATGTTTTCAAGAACTTGACTATGAGAAGGTGATGAGTAACTAATCTAATGAAAATAACAATATAAAAATAGAGTAAAAACAGAGGAATATAAAGAAATTGTGCTATAGTATCGTATAACACAAGGGGGCCCTCCAAGTGAGCACGAGATTTAGAAAATACATAGTACTTCTACTTCAACCAATGTAATATTCTCATTTAGAAATTAAATAATAGATAGTGAGATTACTATTATAATAGAAGTGTATACATCAACTGAGAATTATCCAAGTATTTCCTCTCCCCCTTGCTTGATGAGCGAGTCAATTTATAATGGATTTCAAAAATAACAAATTCAAAAAAATGCTGCTACTTAGAGAGGATGGACGATAATTAAATGTCCACTTACAACTTGAATTCTAACTCTTTAATTTCCTTGATATGTTGCATCCATTGCGATATTTGACCATATCCTTTACTGACTGGGTGTTGAATGATCAAAGCATTTTCCCATGCAATCTATAAAACTTTTCTCTAGAAAAATGATTTTTTCTCCCAAACCGTAATGAATTCAGAAAATCTACATTGGAGTCACTTAAATGGGCTCATTTTGCAAAAAACCCATGTTTTCAGTTTCCAAGATTCATTTTCATTTGCTCAGAAAACAAATCTAAAGTTGATTGGTAAAAGTTTCTACTTATTGCCTTTGATCACATGTTGGAGGTTTGCACATGGAAGTTGGGTGAGCATTGAACAACACAAATCCATATTGAGGGTTTTAGAAACAAAACCAATGTGCCTAATTTTCTTGTACAATGGTACTACTACTGTTGAACTGAAGAAATAAAATCCTTTTTTATAACTTATTACTGATATTTCCAACCATTTTTCCTTTTAATTCACTCATCTCACTTATGTTCTATCAATAATTAGTCATCAGGATCTACATTTGATACAATAAGGTAAAAATCCAATGCCTTCTAAATTCTATGTGTTTTTCTTTATAAATTTGACTTAATTTGCATGAGTTACAAAATTTAACATATTCTACAACCTTGACAATATTTTGTAGCTAAATCCAAGGTTTAGGTAAACCCCATGGAGGACATATCAGTCTAACCACATGGATATTTTCTAAATCATGCCCACATGGTTTTCTACCTATCTTGCACAAGCAGAAATTCACAGATCGACTGCAATGGCAAAGTCAAATATTTGGTAAAATGTGAGATGGCATGAAAAAAAACTTTAGATTACTTGGCACGGGATCAAAATATCAAGCAAGTGTGACAAATTTATAGCAAGAAAGAATGAAAAAATATCAAAGGAATGATGATATGTATAACGATAAACAATTCTATAATTCTCTTCCTTGATAGCAAATCTACTAATTAGAGTTTCAATAGAATCAAAAGACTATGTTTTCAATTCATTAATCTATTTTATAACATTTAGCTTCTCAGGGTTGTTATTGTATAAATATTATATATGTTACATTGATGAGCGAAAATATAATTTAGAACTTGTTATTTCTTTAAATCCCCAAATTGTTTTATTAATATAAGTTGTTCATTGACATGATTGTGTCTTAATAAGAATAATTTATACTTGATCACCAAGTTCCTAAGTAGTTTATATGTCATGCTTCAGCAGGAGGGCCCCTTGTTACGTATGAGTGTGATTTAACCTTTTTTTATTTCAATTTCATTAGTTTCCATACTAAGTTTTATGCTTTGATTTTGGTCATACACTTTGAAGGATTTTACTTTTTCATTTCATTTTCTTTCGAGACGTCAAGCGCTTGGCTAAACTTCAAAAACAACCAAAAATATTTATTGATTGTTGTTGTATTCATTTCCTACTTTCACATTCATCTCTTCATCTTGCTTTCACATTCATCTTTAGTTTTATATTTTTAGATAGATTAGGAATCTTTGCATCACATTGTAGGAATGAATGCATTATGAAGTTTGTATACACACATCAGTTCCATAATCGATCTTAGTTACTTTCACAATGCTCTATTTTCATAGATAGTGTCGTTTAGAGTTTGGTTTTATTTTCTTAAGAATAGACTTTGCTTTTCATAAGAATAGTTTATGCTTGCTTTCATAGAATACAAATTTCCTTTACTTTCCTCAAATATAATTTAAAATGTTTTCATACAATAAAATGTGGTTTCCTTTCATAGCATAATGTCTTCCTTTGATTTATAGAGATTAGAAGTTGATTACCTCTATAGAATAAAAATGTCTTTAGTTTCCTTAGAATAGTGTTTCAAAATTTCATAAAATATAAAGTATTTACTTTTCATAGAATAAGATTTGAGAGTTTTCATAGTGTAAACCATTTCATTGCTTTTCATAGAATTGGTAAAATATGTGTGTGCCTCGCTTAGAATTCATCTAATGAGTAGGATTTTATTGCACTCCTTAAAGCCATTTTTTTTCATCTTTTGAAATTGATTACCTTTTAACATAATAGAGTTCTCGTTGAAACATTGAAAATTGAAAAGTTAATCACCTAGAACATATAGTGTATTGTACTTCATAAGTGTACAAATGTAGATTGACATTTTAATTGTAAATGCCTCCTCCCACATTTACCCAACTTCACAAGCTCACTAGGGTAAACATGAGACAAGTGTGACTATCATATGACCGACCTCCAAGTTCCAGTTAAGGAAGTGGGTCCTACAAACTGAACACATACTAACATCCTACAGGGACTACAGATCACTCAAGGGATGAACAACCATCATAGGTGATCAATCCCTAAGCTAGAACCCGTTTTCTCTGTCCTAACATCCTAACCACACACACAACAAGACAAGAGTGTAGTTATGAGGCCCCAACCACATGCACAAGCTTGCTTCCATGTGGTTATAACCTAAATCCTCTAGTTTAGTTCCAACAATTCTGAGATATGAGCCACTTTTTCAGGTAGCCTCCATACCACTACCCAGAAGTACCTGTAACTCTCCAAAATCATAATTAACATAACGAAAATGCTAAACATTCAAACTTGAAGCAAGAACTTGACCTAGACACATCTAATCCATAATAGACATTTCATCAAACATATGAAAAACACGTAAGTTATAGGTCATGAATGCATACCTGATCATAAACTGATAGACTTCATCTGAGAATCACCAAGAAGGCTCTAAACCCTCTTTAGCTAGCTGCAATAACACTTGTTATTCCATGCATTCATCAACCATTCAATAATTTGTTAAAACATGATAGGAGCCATAGATAGCATACATCATGTAACCAACATAGAAACCATGGAAAATAAACCATAACATCACCATCATAATCAATACAAATACTCATTGATCACAATAAGAAAATAACTCTTATTAATATATGAAAATACCAACCAAGTCAAGGACTTCCACGTACCACCTAACCATAGATTGGGCTTAGCCAAATATCCCTTTCAACCAATCACCCTCACACAATATTCCAAGCATGAATGTGGGATCTCATGGAATAAACCAACACAAAACTAACCAAGGCTTCCAAAGGCCAAACCACCTCAAATCTCAACCACATAGATTCCACCTATGGTCCAAAAATCACAAACATCAACCATATTGGTCTCTACCCAAGTTGCCCAAGGTTCTAGGAACTAGTAGCTAAACCCACAACATTACAGGGCTCCAGTGTGTTTATTCAACCATGGCTCCAGGGACTAGTAACTCAACCCACCAAGGGCTCCAAAGATTTTTTCCCAACCAATGGCTCTAGGAACTAGTAACTCAACCCAATCTGTTTCAGGACTTCCATAGTGTTTGTTCCAACCTACATCCATAGGTAACCTAAGCACCAATAAAAAAAAACAAGTGGAAAAACCCACAACACCATGGATATCCAGAAATGGCAAGGCAAGGTTCATATCTTTGTCAATCTAGGAAAATATCCATGCTAATGGAAACACATAACCAAGGAACAACATGCATATACCATGCATCCAAAAACCAACAAGGAAATCAAACAACAACCTATTACCTGCAAAGCAATCCAATTGTAGTTTTTGATCCAACCATTTCCTTGTGCTCCTTTCTTTCCTTTTCATTCTTTCTCCAAATCGAAGTGAATGCCAAAGTGCTCCAAGAATTCTCCAAGAATAATCTAAGTGTGCAAGAGTATGAGATAATGAATGAGAGAGCCAATACTGAACTGATAAAAACTCAACTGAAAAAAGTTGTGAATTGATTCTCTAAAGCCTTTTTATCATTGATGCCTCTATTTTCTTCATTTTCTTTCATTTTTCCTCTAATTTCCCTTGCACGAAAATTTGTGTATTTTCACCTTCCTATTCTCCTTTACTTTCATAAACAGATGTCAATTATTGCCTCTTTTCATTTTCCAATGCCTTTGCCAATTTCCATAGCCATTAGTTAATCATAAGTGATCTCACTAACAAAAAAATTCCCAATATTCAGCATGGAATAAGTGTCCCATAACCTTAGTCTTATTTGATTTACATAGAAAATCAACCAGGGGTTGTTACAAAACCCTCCCCCTTGGGGGCACACCATCCTCAGTATTCAATGTCGATTATAACCAGCAAAAAATGTTGCCCGTAAAGCTTTATAATACAACTCAATGTAGCATTTAAATCATACCAAACCACTAAAACCATGAACACCATACTTCTTATTGGATCTTTATATCACAACTTAATGTAGTATTTACAATATACTGCTTATTAGAGATTTATAACACAACTCATTACAGTATATATGATACACATATGCATAAACATAAAACAAAACACATAAATCAAAATCATATGCTCAACCAACAAATAAATAAGGATACAAAGCCTGCATCTGATCAACCATATCCCATGTAGCTTCCTCAAGCCGAAAGTGCTAACACAGCACTTTAACTTTCTCGATTGCTCGATTCTATAGCATGAGTTGTTTCCATTGCAAAATTCCTTGAGGTTTTGGCTGAAATCCCCCCTTTGGTTCCACCTGCAATATAGACCAATCAATCACATGATCAACATCTTGGACATATATTTTAAGCAATGAAACATGGAAAACATCATGGACTTTCACTGTTGGTGATAGTGAAACTCTATAGGACACTGGTTTGTTAGGAAAAATACTTGGGCGGGGGGGTGAATCAGGATTTTAAAACTTACATCAACTTTCCTTTTCTTATTCTAATTTACATACACGACTATTATTTAGCTAACTTATGTATGTACGCAACTATGATGAAAGCAAACTACATATATCCAATCAACCAACTTTACATATAGTTTATCATTTGTTAATCTTTAACCAATGCATAATTACTTCATTAAACATGTATTAAGCATAAACTATGAGCAGTAAAGAGTTGATGTATAAACAACACATAAGAAACACATGAACACTATGATTTTAGGTGGAAACCCAATGTGGGAGAAAACCACCATTGTTGTCGTCTTTGTCTTATTTATATATATATATATATGATATTCTTACAATCTTGTACCAATGTAGAATTTAACTAGTGCGTAGGCTCCTACCTACAGAAGGCTACAACCCTCTCTCATTTTCCAACTCCTACCAGAAGGGATCTACAACCCCCTTTCCAAAGATTGATATCCTTAGCTCTTAATGGATCATTTTTCATAATATTTCAAACTCAATTCACTTTCAACTATTCTGAAATCAATTGCTCAAGTACTGACCAACTAAATCATCAAATCAACTGATGTAACCAATGCAAAGATATCAAATTAGACCAAAAAATATCATGCCAATGAATATCCATTCATCAATATACTAAGCCAAACTTTGTTACCCCTCACAGAAAGCAACTGTTGCCACTACAAACCCTAAACAAGGATATATTATATTGTATACACTACCGTTCTTAATCATACCTATGTATGTACGCACTTCTTCTGAAGAATACCTGCATATAGATCTCAAAAATATTGATACCTGAATATGAATAAGTTATACACTGAAATAATCATTGTATAACATACTAAACCCATCACAGATCACATTACCAAATATAGATCATTATACAACAACATCATCACTAAGTTAATATTTCATTCCACAATCAGTTCAACCTAATGAGTACTTTCAAACATAGATCATTATGAAAGAGACATCATTGACAAACAATAGAAAACATAACTGAACTAATCAACCATCATTAACATTTCATGCTTCAAAACCCTAGAAATTGTATGTGACTCTTATAAAGAGCACCAATGTATGTACGTGCTTTTAATACTTCACACTTGTGTACATATTCCAAACTTTTGTAGAATTTATATGCAACCCCCCCGAAGCAGATCTACGTATGTATGCGACCTTTCTAAAGAAAACCTGCATACAAATTTGTGATTATTGAATCATTACTTTGTTGCAACCACAAAGCATATTTCGCAACCCTTACTGTCACATGTTCATGTCAAAGTATCATTACCATCACAAATTTATCATTGTTCGTCACAATCATAAAGGATCAAGTAAGCATGTTTATTAGTCACTACAATTCTTTCAGATTTATTAAATCTAAACCTCCTTCATTCTCCTTGGTACACACCTATTTCAAATTAAACCATTCATTAATAACCCATAACTTGCAAAGTTAGCACTATGATCTACATCTCCTTATATAGCTTAGGCCTTAGCCAATACCTTAGGAAAATCCCTTAGTAATGTTGATGGTATTCTTTGACAGGATCAAATATTCATTGTCAGGCTCATTACTATGGGCCAATACCATGTTAAAGGCCCCTGGTATTGACAATACTATGGCACGAAAATTGTATGTGACTTTGCTTCACCATACACATGTATGTACACAATCTTTGTTCACAAGACCAATGTATATTTTCCTACATTTTACCTTTACATTCCTCTGTCTTTGAATTGATTTTCTTTTGTCCAATCTCTTCGTCATATATGTACTAGCCTATATACTCATCTGCTACCATCATGTTGACATATTTATCAAGTATGTTGTTGTTAGAAAATTATATATTATAGAGCAATGGAACAGAGGAAATATTGCAGAAATATAAACACAAAAAACACATCAAACAAGATAGAGACATAGATATACATGGTTCACCCAATTTGGGCTACATCCATAGAGAAACAACCAATCCTTCCTCTTATATTATCCAACAAAATGAAGAGATACAAGCTACAACTGATCCACTTTAATTTCCTCTTCACTCTCACACAATCTCCTCTCTCTTTCTCGCTCAGAATACACATCTACATAACTGCAATACAATTCCCTCATATACAGTGATGAGTTTCCTTCTAGGGAAAAAACTCTAATTTAAACATAACTTCTACCGTCAGATCATCTGCCTAATGAACTACTCAGATTGACTACAAAATTATAATATTTTACAAGGCAAATTTACATCTATTTTTAGCTTCGAGGGTGTTTCCCTCGAATCCCCACCAGGGGGGCTCATAAAATCATCGTCGCCCCCCCTGAACCCCCCTGATAGCGATTAAATGATGGCCAACATTGTCATCTTGTTACGAATTGGGGTCCAACACGACGATACCTCTAAATAAAGAAGATAATCAAGCTCCACACCCAATAATCTCCCACTTGGAGACAGATGATAGTAACTCCACCGCTACTACATTTGTTGGACGATGACTCTACTTTGGACTTGGTTGTTTCTCATCTTCATCATCATACTTGAAGACCAATTGAAACTCAGCAAAATCTCAATTTCTCCCTGGTTACAACTTTTGTTAACATATATCCAGGATTATGGCTAGTGTGTATCTTTTCCAGCTTCAATTGTCCATCTTCCAACACTGACCGTATGAAATGGTACTTGAGTTGTATATGTTTAGTCTTAGAATGAAATGTTGAGTTCTTTGAAAAATGAATGGCACTCTTGATGTCACTGTATAACCTGCCCAACTCCTGCTTCTTACCCAATTCATCCAAAAAC
>Ga0181464_1000695_pt1 | contig 15493 bp, 12 predicted proteins | sample InSIn2gowninarea_FD_119074 | JGI IMG/M metagenome (GOLD analysis project Ga0181464, IMG submission 119074) | Clean room microbial communities from NASA Spacecraft Assembly Facility at Jet Propulsion Laboratory, Pasadena, California, USA -... ...
GTGTAGATTGTTATTTAATAAAGGACAGTCCAAGTGAAGAACTTGCGAGCTCGATCAGAAGTGTGATGGCTGGAAGAAAAATTTACGCTTCTGAACTGGTAGATGAAGCATACAGTGAAGAAAACCCTTTAACCGAACGTGAAAATGAAGTGTTGTTATTAATGGCGGATGGGAAAAATACAAAAGAAATCGCTTCCCAATTAACCCTTACTACCGGCACGGTACGCAATTATATCTCTGTTATATTAGATAAACTTGAAGTCACAAACCGTATCGAAGCGATAAAAAGATTTAGAGAGAAGGGGTGGTTTAAATAATAGAAAACCACAGTTCCTATAAATGGGTCTTTTTTGAGGTGGATGAAATTTAGAACCAGTTGAGGGTATTTACTTTCGGAGTCGGTTACACATGATGTAATCTTCTTTTTCGTCTTTGACCAAAAATGACGTACCTGGTTTCCGTAAAAAATTAGAGTAAACATTTATCGGACCTACAATCCGCTATTTATAAAAATATGGGTGTTTTCACGCTCTTATCGGACACACGTTCCGCTAATCGAGGCAAAAGGTGCCCATTTTTGTGAGATGATAGGTCAATAGCGTACCCTGTGTCCGCAAACACCACTGAAATAGCGTAATTGACACAAATAACGTACCTGGTGTCCGCAAAAAAAATGGGACGGAGGTAGACGTTTATTGGACCGTATTGCATGGAGAGGTGGTACCAGTCCTCATGATCCTAAATGCTTTCTTATTGACAAGTTTTAAAATATGGCCTATCCTATATTCATCATAAAAATTGGTAGATGTTTATTTATTCCTTTTTAAATAATTAGGTCTTTAGCATTCTTTTAATATATAAATATATAATATTGACTGGATGAAAAAGTATCTAATGGAAAATGGAAAAGTAAACGTAAATCGATTAATTCAAAAATAATTAATACATATGTTCTATTTATAAGAAAGCAAAATATATAATAAAATTAACTAATAAATAGGTAGCTCTTCAAAATACTTCGCTGAAGTAAGTTGAATGGAAGCCGACAATTTTTAATCATTCAATGATTTTAATCGATCATTGAATGATTAAAGTTGTCGGCTTTTTTATTTGAAAAAATAGCATTTTACTACTAATGGAAGTAAATCAAAATGTATGAAGTACTCTTCATTAAAAAGGTTATGGGGCGTTAACACCATTTAAAAGGGAGAAATTGAAATTGCTAGTTTCGTTGAGTATGTCTTTATTATTAAAAATATTCTTTATGACGCTTATGGCTGCTGGGCTAAGCGGACTATTATTTTTACATCCACGAGTCCCTTTGCGTTATGTTCAGATTCATATTGGGATAGTGGCCTTACCACCCTTGGTTTCCTTAGCGGCGCTTGTTAATAGTAGTGCGAATGGAAATGTTGCTCCGTGGTACTTGGATTCCTTAGCATGGTTAATGGCTTTCTTTGTTCTTGCCATTGGTTTAATCATTCAGCGTTTTTCTGTGCGTTACTTAATGGGAGATCGCTATTATCGAAAGTATTTTACCCTTTTTACATTCACGACAGGTGTTGCTTCCATTACATGGTTAAGTGCTGATCTCCGTTTAATGCTTCTATCTTGGGGAGCCACTCTCGTCGGTTTAACCTTACTAATTAGGTTAAACCGTGCTTGGAAAGTAACGAATGAAGCAGCCGAGATTTCTGCTCGATTATTTATAGTGAGTTGGTTATCTTTGTTAGTTGCGATGCTTTGCCTTTTTCACGGCACCGGTCAATGGCAGTTACCTTTAGCTCTAACAACAGAAAATGTAGCTCAATTGGTAACATGGGAGAGCATAGGGATTAAGTTATTGGTAATAGTAGCAGTGATTATACCGGCAGCTCAGTTTCCTTTTCAACGGTGGCTAATTGAGTCTGTTGTGGCTCCGACTCCTGTTTCTGCCATTATGCACGCAGGTTTAGTTAATGCGGGTGGGATCATCCTAGCTCGGTTTTCACCTCTTTTTAATGGGGATATCGCAACAATTATTCTACTTATTTTAGCAAGCATTTCTGTTTTGATTGGAACTGGAATTAGCATCGTCCAGGTTGACTATAAGCGTCAGTTAGTAGGATCCACGATGGCACAAATGGGGTTTATGCTCATTCAGTGTGCATTAGGTGCGTATATTGCAGCCATTATTCATCTAATCTTACATGGTTTGTTCAAAGCTACACTATTTTTACAGGCTGGTTCGGCCGTCCGTCGTTTCGAAGTATCACCTCGTGTTAATAAAAACTCATCCTATTTATGGATTATGTCTGGTCGAATTTTAGGATTAGGTGTAGGCGTATCTTTTTGGCTCATGGCCCCGAGAGATGGGTATCAATTAATTAGTGCGTTAATCTTAGGGTGGTCATTGTCTGTTTCTTGGACACAACTTGTAGCTTTTGGTGAAGGAAGAATAGGCCGAATGGCAGGCTTAGCATTTTTGGGGGGATCTGCCGTCGTTTATGTTGTCATTCATAACCTCTTCTATGAGTGGTTACATACATCCGTATTACAAACTGTTGAACCTCCACTATTAGTAGTGATTATTGTCATATGTCTCTTATTACTAGGTAGTTTAATAGGTACGTGGGTGGCGCGTAATCGTTCTTCTGTTTCCTTCGCGGTACTTTATCTTTGGTTAGTACGATTAGGTGAAGCAAAATCCAAGACCGTAGAAAGTCATCCAAACTACCTGAAACAATATGTATCTCAAGGAGGTAATTGGTGATGGGCGGCACATCTGTATTAACAAAGGAAAATATAAATACGGATCTTCCAGAAAGTAATATGAACGTTTTAGTAGAATCAGCTAGCCGAGTGATTGCACCATTATGGCCTATTTCTATGTTTGCAGCACGTCATCCTTGGATGGGACTTGAAAAGCAAACGTTTGACCAGGTAGCAGATTGGTTAAAACAGACTAGTGATGTAGATATTTACCCGAGTGCTTCAATGATTCTTTCGGCAAAAAATAAAGGTGAAATCGATGAAGACTTTGTGAAAATGGGCCTTCAGCGTTGGCTTGATTCACACACCTTTACGATCTCACGGGACGAAGCAGAGCGATTTTGCCTAAATGCATTAAAATTAGAACCGTTACCTTCTACTCTTTTATCATCACCTGAATGGGAGAAATGGGCAGAAGAACTTAGCGGACTAAATCCGGATCGTATGGAAAACACTTTTATGCAACCATTAAGCTCTCATATAGAGGATCAAAATGGTGAAAGATTCATCAGGATTCTCGATCATCACCTCATCAAGTGGTGCAAATTATATCTTGATGACTTTCAGGCCGGTTGGGCAATGCCGAATCGTGAGGTAGGTTTCTATCGAGCTTGGCAGCGCCTCATTCCATATGATCCAGCACTTAGTAAAAAACACCGTGAAAGTTTAAAAGATTGGCCAGAAGAGGCAGAGTTGGCTTTACAAAAAGCGTTACTCGCACTAGATATCCCCGAATCAGAAATACAAACTTATCTTGAATGTCATATACTTTCTTTACCTGGATGGGCAGGAATGATGCTTTGGCGTTCTCAACAATCGAAACAGGAACAGGCACTCCTCACCGAATATTTAGCGGTTCGAATTTCAATGGAGTGGGCGTTCATAAAGCCTTATTTACCTTTGTCCTATCAACGATATGAAAAGAAAGCTTCGATTACTCCTCTATTAGCATCTTGGATCTATTGGGGGGACTTCACCATTGAGAAATGGTCACAGATGCCAGAGGCTAAACAAAAGGAATATTTATCATTTGCCTACAGCTTTAATGATAGGGTTCGAAGGAAACTATGGTTAGAAGCTTGGGAGCAAACATACGCAGATCGATTAAGTCAGAAACTAACCTTGAAAAAACCAAAGACCTACAGTAAAAAATCACCATTAGCACAATTTGCCTTCTGCATTGATGTACGATCAGAACCTTTTCGTCGTCAACTTGAAAAAGAAGGTCCGTTTGAAACAATGGGAATGGCTGGTTTTTTTGGAGTACCGATTGCAACAAGTGAACTTGCTAGTCAACACAGCCATGCTTCCTTGCCGGTGATTCTGAAACCAAAGCATAAAATAAAAGAGTCTGCCGATCAAAAGGCACTCCAATCCTATCAAGAACGTAAACTAGCAATCCAGTCCTTAAGCTATACGTTTAAAACGATGAAACAAAATGTCTTTGCGAGCTTACATTTACCTGAGCTAAGTGGACCTTTTCTCAGCCTACAAATGGTAGCACGTAGTTTTGTTCCAATAGGAGCAGCTCGTTTTATTCGTAACCTTGGTCAAACTTGGTTACGCAAACCGAATACAACCCTTTTGCTTCACCATGTTCATGATACAGAAGCAGAGATACCTGTTGGTTTTTCTGAAAAAGAAAAGGTAAATTATGCGCGCCAAGCTTTGAAAATGATGAACTTAACCAAAAATTTCGCACCATTAGTTGTCATCTGCGGACATGGTAGTAAAAGTACTAACAATCCCTATGCTTCCTCACTCGATTGTGGTGCCTGCGGTGGGGCTTCAGGCGGATTCAATGCTAGGGTTTTAGCCACTTTATGCAACCTTCCTGAGGTAAGAGAAGCGCTTGCTTATGAAGGAATTGTCATCCCTGAGGATTCCATTTTCGTAGCCGCTGAGCATAAAACAACGGTGGATGAATTACATTGGCTTTATGTTCCAGAGCTTTCCGAAGCGGCAAAAGAAGCATTTGATCGTATTCAAGCTATTTTACCGAAAGTAAGCCAAAGGGCAAATGCAGAGCGTCTAGTCCAATTACCGAATTTCCAAGTGGAGATGAAAAATCCGAAGGCGGAGGCACACCGATTTGCGGAAGATTGGAGTGAAATCCGTCCGGAATGGGGACTAGCTCGTAATGCATCTTTTATTATCGGTCAACGTGAACTAACGGAGGATTGTGACTTGGAAGGTAGAGCTTTCCTTCATAATTATGATTGGAAACAGGATGAAAGTGGTGACCTCCTAGCGAACATTATGGCAGGACCAGGAACGGTGACCCAATGGATTAATCTACAATATTACGCTTCAACCGTTGCACCTCATTATTATGGTAGCGGAAATAAAGCAACTCAAACCGTAACGGCTGGCCTTGGTGTGATGCAGGGGAATGGAAGTGACTTGTTAACCGGACTACCTTGGCAATCTGTCATGCAATCCGATCACGAGGCTTATCATTCTCCACTTCGTTTGTTGATTGTCATCCAAGCACCAAGCGAATATGTACAACGGCTATTAGATAATGATTCCGCATTCCGAGAAAAAGTTCAAAATGGATGGGTTCGACTGGCTAGTGTGGATCCAGAAGGTTACTGGAAAAACTGGTAAGTTGTAACAACCCTTTATAACTTAAACAAAAATTTATCAATATAAAGAAGGAGTGTACGAAATGAAGCTAGATCCTATTCAAAAAACATTATTTTTAACAGATCTTGAAAACGGGCTAGAGCCTATTTTACAAGAAGTGACGAATATTCGTCCAGAAAACATGCTAACGATCCAAAGCTTTGGTAGTGTCATTTCACACCCTAATGGAGATATAATGAGGTCAGTGCTCATTGCTATCTATCAGGAAAATGTCGAGGAGATTTTTGTTGTAGGAAGTAAAGAAAAGCGGACTCCTAGAGTTGATATTAGAACTCAACTTGAATCAATAAAAGATAATATCCAAACATTGGATTATCTTTTTCAAAATAGCAGGCCAGAATTAGCAGGTGGCACGCTCCATGAATGGCTAAATGGAGAAGAAAATATTAGTGACAATATCGAAAAGAGTGTTAATATTATTCGTAATCATCCATTAGTTCCGTCATACGTTAAAGTTCGGGGTTTAATGATAAATAATAGAGATGAATCAGTTTCCTTTGTGGAGGTTCCTACGGATAAAGCAGTTTCGATCCATTCCTAATTAATTCATATCTGGTAAACATCTGGAAAAATCGTAGGTACAGAATGGACGACGGGTACTTACAATAAGAGAGAAAAATCGTATTAGAAAACATATGGAATAGACCAATTTCGGGAGATGCATGAAATATGAAAATATCGAAAGGTTCTATTGAATCAGAGATAAGTAAATCCATTACTCAATGGGAAAAGGACTTTCTAGGACGTGGGTCCGTATCTGTAAAGACAGATATTTTGCGGGATATGATCATTGTTAATTTACAAGCTATTTTAACACCAGCCGAATATACTGTATGTGAAACAAAAGAGGGAATGTTAACGATCAAAAAAACTCGTTCGGAATTAGTTGAATCAGGAATAGAAGAACTTAAGGATATGATACGAACGATAACGGGAGAAGAAGTGAAAAGTTTTCATACCGATTTAAGCTCTCGTACAGGTGAACGAGTGATGATATTTAAAATGTTTAATAACCTTGAGAAAATCTTTTAATGGGAGAAGCATGGGGACGGTTCTCTTGCTTCTTTTGGATGTAATTTTTTTATAAGTAAAAAAATAGATAGTGAAAGTCAAGAATCTCAGGGATGGTGGACTTTTGTACAGAATTATGAACCAGGTGTCAGGTATCTTCCATGGACAAATTGGTCGTATTTGACCGGTAGAGTAAAGGGGTCTATTTCTAGCTTCCAACGCTTATTAGGGATGGATGGGCATTCCAGGAAGAAGTTCCGGAACCGTGCCCGTGCTTCTTTTCATCAATCTATCTAAACACACGGTGAGTGGATGGCAAAAAAATTTAGTTCAGATCATAAAGGCTCAATCCTATTAATAGGATTGAGCCTTTATTTTAAAGATCTCCGTGAAACATAAATGTGAAACAAGAATATTCGAGTGGTCACTGTGGACAGTTTTTAACTTCTCATTAATTGTTTTTTCATACCTTAAAAACTAACTTCATCAATTTCCCTTAGTAGTTGACTGCTCATTTTAAAATTACTAACAGCGGCTGCTTCTGTTACATGGTAGGGCTTGCTGGCACCAATAATCGCAGAGGTTACAGCTGGTTGATTTAGGACCCAGCTCATCGCAAACTGGGATAAGCTGATTTCATTTTTTTCAGCAAGTGTACGATAATGATCGACTAACAGGAAATTGCGTTCGCTGAAATAATTTTTGATGAGTCTTTCGCCGCGAGCAACTCGGCTTTCAGTAGGGACATCATTTAGATTCTTATACTTACCTGACAGAACGCCTCTTGCCAAAGGGCTGTAAACCATGACCCCAACACCTTCGGATTCACAAAAGGGAAGAAGTTCTTTTTCAATTTCACGAGAGAGTAGGTTATATTGCGGTTGCACGGTCACATATTTCGCTAGGTTTAACCTAGCACTAATGCCATGGGCTTTGGCGATTTGCCAGGCGGCATAATTGGAACAGCCGATATATCTAACTTTTCCTTGGTGAACGAGATCATCTAACGCTCGCAATGTTTCCTCTAAAGGCGTATGTGGATCAAAGGTATGAACTTGATATAAGTCTATGTAATCGGTTTGTAATCGGCGTAAAGAATTTTCTACTTCTTTCATGATATGTAATCGAGACAATCCTCGGTCATTTTTATGGTCACTCATTGGTAAACCGACCTTTGTGGCTAACACAACTTGATTTCTTTTCCCATGGAGCCAGCGACCGATAATTTCCTCAGATTCTCCGTTCCCGTGGACAAAGTTCGCATCCTGGGATTTACCGTAAAAATTAGCCGTATCAATAAAATTGATGCCACTTTCTAAAGTGGTATTCAAAATTTCTACAGAAGCCTGTTCATCAATCCATCTGCCAAATGCCATTGTGCCTAAACAAAGATTGGAAACCTCAATACCGGTATTACCTAAACGTCTATATTGCATGATATAAAACCTCCTTAAGTAAATCATTATCAATATCATATCAAATATTGGAAAAATACTCTTTATTTAGCTTCGTTTTTCGAAGTAATTGTAGAAGGTTAAAAAAATAAAATCCATGGATGGAATTTTACACCAAGGAAGAGAAAAACATTTTTTAGTAACTGGTATCTGTCTACCCAGTGTTATATCCTAAACAATATAACTATATAACAGGTTGCCTTTTTTTATTTATAAGGTTTAATGCTTTATACTTTCACTTATTTTTGTATAATTTTATCTTTAGATAGGAAAATGACGGTAAATGGTAATTTGGGGGATGTAGAGTTGATTATATATGAAGCAACAAAATCAGAGTTTATATTAGATGTTACGAATGAATTATTAGTAGAGCGTTTATATCAATCGTATCAAGAAAAGATAGGACGTACTTCCAAACAAGAAATCCTGTCATGGGAAAATTCACTTCAACGTATGTCTAATGTGATGCAAGATAAGGACATACCTACTGATGCGGCTGTTGCAATTGAGTTTAAAATTCCTAATACATCTAAACGTGTTGATTTTATTATAGCGGGAAATGACGGGAATCAGGATCATGTTGTCATAATAGAGTTAAAGCAATGGTCTGAAGTGGAAAAGGTATCAGGTAAGGATGCTCTAGTAAATACGTATCTCGGTGGAGCTAAGAGAGTCGTTACCCATCCATCCTACCAGGCTTGGTCCTATGCAGCGTTAATTACAGATTTTAACGAAAATGTACAGGAACAACATATTCAGCTAAAGCCTTGTGCCTATTTACATAACTATAGAAAAACACCTAATGACCCTTTAACAGATGAACATTACCAGGATCACTTAGAGAAAGCCCCTGTTTTTACGAAAGGGGAAATTCAACATTTAAGAGATTTTATTAAAAAATATGTTCGAAAGGGAGACACCAATAAGTTAATATACCAAATTGAGCATGGTAGAATACGTCCTTCGAAATCTTTACAAGACTCGCTTATGAATATGATAAAGGGCAATGAAGAATTTATCATGATAGATGAACAAAAGGTTTTTTATGAAGAGGCCTTTCATCTAGCATTTGAGTGTGTACAGAATAATAAGAAACAAGTAATGGTCATTGAAGGCGGACCTGGAACTGGTAAGTCAGTAATGGCAATAAACTTGTTAGTGAATTTAATTAACAAAGGGTTAATGTCATTATATGTTTCAAAAAACTCAGCACCTAGAGATGTTTATGCCTCAAAATTAAAAGGCACCGTAAGAAAGACAGAGATTGATAACTTATTTAAGGGTTCAGGAAGTTTTACGGAATCAAAGTTAAACGAGTTTGATGTCATTATTGTCGATGAAGCACATCGTCTAAATGAAAAGTCTGGTTTTTACGGAAATCAAGGTGAAAACCAAGTAAAAGAATTAATAAAAGCTTCAAAGTTTACGATATTTTTCATAGATGAAAATCAAAAGGTTACGTTAAAGGACATTGGTAGCATCGATTTAATCAAGTGGTACGCTGACGAGTTTAATGCGGAGGTTATATCTGGTCAATTAGTTTCTCAATTTAGATGTGATGGATCAGATGCCTATATTGCTTGGTTGGATGATGTCCTTCAAATAAGAGAAACAGCAAACACCCACTATTATGGAATAAATTACGACTTCCGAGTATTTGATAATCCTAATGAAATGGTAACTGAAATTGAAAGATTAAATAAGGTCAACAACAAATCAAGAATGCTAGCTGGCTACTGTTGGGAGTGGCCATCTGCAGAACGTAGTAACAATAGATATAAAGATATCAGTATTCCAGAGCATAAATTTGCCATCAGCTGGAACCTAAATGATAGTATTTGGGCCATTGATCAAAATTCAGTAAGTGAAGCAGGATGCATTCACACCTCACAAGGACTAGAGTTTGATTATGTAGGAGTCATCATAGGGCCAGATATGAGATATGAAAACGGTGAGGTAATAACGGACTTTTTAAAACGTGCCAAAACAGACCAATCCTTAAAAGGGATTAAAACACTAGCAAAGGAAGATCCTGAAAAAGCACAAGAACTTGCAGATCAAATTATTCGTAACACTTATCGTACTCTCATGACACGTGGGCAAAAGGGATGCTTTATCTTCTGTACCGATCCTGAATTAAATGAATACTTTGCAGACAGGTTAAATAAAACTAGAAATTATAATGATTTGTCACCGGGTTTGGGTTTGAAAGTAGCAGAAGATAGAGAGAAATATAAATAAAAGAGTAATGGGGACGGCAAGAGTTTGTCCCAATACTTGTTAAAGGTCTTACTCTAATACTGGAGTTAGACCTTTTTAAATATACTGATAATCATTTGGATATTATTGTATAATTAAATAAAATTAAGGATTAAGAGGTACTGTTAATGCCAATATATAACAAATTAGTACGGGACTTAATACCAGAAATCATAGAATCAAAAAGAAATAAGTTTTCAACAAGGAAACTAAGTGATGAAGATTACATAACAGAATTAAAAAAGAAAAGCTTTGAGGAGCTTGAGGAATATATAAAAGCTGATAATGAAGAAGAAGCAGTAGAAGAGTTAGCTGATCTTCTTGAGATTATCCATGCTTTAGCAGAGATTCATAGTTCATCAATAGAAGAGGTTGAAAATGTACGAAAAAGGAAAGCTGAAAATAGAGGCGGGTTAAAGAAGAAAATCTTCTTAATGGAAGTGCAGGATTCTTAATTTGAATTTAAAAATGTAAGGAGTTTTCCTTAAATGAATGAAGCAGAGTTTAAAGATAAAATACAAAACCTTAGCATTTGGAAAAAGGGGGACCAAAGAGCTCCACACAAGCCATTACTTATTTTATATGCATTAGCACAATTACAAGCGAGTAAAGAAAGATTTATTCCATATAAAGATGTTAAAGAGAAATTAAGTAATTTATTAATAGAATTTGGTCCTAAAAGAAAGTCACAACATCCAGAAGAACCCTTTGTTCGATTAAAAAATGATGGGATTTGGGACCTAACGAATGAAACGGTCATTAATCTCAAAAACCCCAGCAATCGTATTCTACTGGATAATGCAATTAGTGGGGGATTTAATGAAGAAACTTATTCGTTATTAAAAGGAAATAACTCATTAATCCGTGAGGTAGCAGAATTAATCTTAAATCAACACTTTCCGGACACTATTCACGAAGATATTTTAAATCATATTGGCTTGGATTTAGAGTTTAGTGGTAAAAGAGTCAGAAACCCTCAATTTAGAGAGAAGATTTTAAGAGCTTATGAATACAGCTGTGCGGTCTGTGGATTTAATGTACGTCTTGGGAACAATTTAGTTGGAGTAGAAGCGGCTCATATTAAATGGCATCAAGCAGGCGGACCGGATATCGAAAAAAATGGGATTGCCCTTTGTTCTATGCACCATAAACTCTTTGATAGAGGCGTATTTGCTATTTCTGAAGACAATGTCTTTTTATTAGCAGAAGAAGCACATGGTACAAATGGTTTTAATGAATGGTTATTTAATTATCATGGTAAGAAAATTCGACAACCCATTAACCCGGATTACTATCCTCAAAATACATATGTAGACTGGCATATTAGAGAAGTTTTTAGGGGTCCTTCCAGATATTATGCAAATTAATAAAAAAGGGAATAGAGGAAATGCAATGGCGAGGAGAAAAAGCGCAGCAAAACGTGAATCTGAATTTATTGATAAAGTATTAGGGCTATCTAGTGTAGGAGTCTTTCTTATTATTCTTTCCATTACAAAATCATTTGAAATTTCCATTGCTTTCGGGGTGGTAGGATTTATTCTCTCACTTGTATATTTAATTTCAAGGAAAAGGAAATATAATGAGAAAGTTAAAAAGTCGAAAATTCATGATGTTGATTCCATGACAGGTATACAGTTTGAATATTTTTTAAAATTGATATATACCCAACAAGGCTATAAAGTTCAGACCACGAAGGTAACGTGTGATTACGGGGCTGATCTTGTCATGACAAAGGGAGACAAAAAAATTGTCGTACAAGCCAAAAGATATAATAAGCGAGTTGGAATCAAAGCGATCCAAGAAGTAGTTTCTTCAATAGCTTATTATAAAGCAAATGAAGGATGGGCAGTCACAAATAATGAGTTTACTGATGCTGCTATTGAATTAGCAAAATCGAATGGAATTAAATTAATTGAACGAACAGAGTTAATTAATATGATCTCTCAGTTAGATAGCAAGGAAACAGCTGCTTCATTAGAACAGACTCATACAGTTGTTACAAAAGTTGTATGTGAAAAATGTGGTTCAGAAATGGTTTTACGTAAGGGTAAACGAGGAGATTTTTATGGATGTAGCAACTTTCCGAAATGTCGATATACTAAAAATTTGGATTGATTAATATAAATATGAGAATTTTCATTTATCCCCCTTCAATTAATAGTTTTCCGAATTCATCCTGCTATAGGAAAGATGCAGATTTTCTATGATGTAACCCTAATTCTTTGCGTGATGACCGTCACAAAAATATTTACACCTTTATCGTATAATTGAGGTAGAAAAATAGATGAATCTAAACTTTTTTTGTAGTCTAGTGAAGGATGCTTGAGGAGGGATTTACAGATGGAAGCTACAAACGGTGTTTTAAGTGCCCCACTGCAACAATTAAAGGCTGAACATAGGTCATTGCGAGCAAATATGGATCTTTTCTATGAAATTACAGAAGAGCTAGAATACGAATCCGGTCCTGATGTGGTACAACTTTTTGCGAAACTGTACCAGCTGATTTCGTCTTTCACGGATAAGTTGAAGGCACATTCCAAACGAGAGGAAGAGGGATTATTCCCTATGATGGCCCGCCACCTAGGTGAGAATGACAGAACAATCCCAACCATGGAATTTGAACATGAGAAGGCGGAGCAGCATCTACAGGATTTTCTTACTGAAGCTGAAATTAAGGGGACAGCCCTTAATGAAACCGAAGCTCAATGGATTAGCGTATCCGCTGTCCAGGCTTATACTACCTTAATACAACACTTCGCAAATGAAGAAAAAGTGCTGTTTCCGTTTGCAGAGAGCATATTGACCGTTGATGAGATGGAGGAACTTGGAAGATTGCTTCAGACTCGTTAGATTGTCGACCCAACCGTGTTCAGATAAATAGTAAATACAGTTTATTATCCGCTTTTAATTAAGAGCGGTTTTCTTTTTTGTTAAGGGTTGTTTTCGAATACTGTGACGTAAGGGGACGTTACTTTTACTTTAAATGAAGCCAAAGAACCGACCTTAAGTTATATTATAGAATGTAAATTTTTACAAAAAGAGTTATATTGGGGTTAGAACGCGAACTAATAAAGTGGCAAGAGACATCATTGCTACTTGCTAGGAGGAACTATGTTATTCGACGAGGTTTTTGGAATTAGTAGTTTAGATGAATCAAAACATAATATACGGTACAGAGAAGCAGTAAGAGCTGTCATTATCCGAGATGGTCATATACTACTTATTCATTCCAACAAGGGAGATTATAAGTTTCCCGGCGGTGGAGTGGAAAAGGGTGAATCTTTTGAACATGCTCTATTGCGGGAAATTGCCGAAGAGACGGGTTACATAAACGCAGTAGTGAAAGACGAAATTGGGGTAGTGATTGAGAGACAAAAGGACGATTATGTGGATGATCCTAATGCCTATTTTCAAATGACATCCCATTATTATGTGTGTGAGTTGATAGATGAAGAGAAAGTCGCCTTACAATTAGAAGGCTATGAATCGATTCAACAATTTACACCGAAATGGGTATCCATTGAGGAAGCTATGAAGGAAAATCAACAAGCTCTCACTCAGCCAGAGCACAATGACTGGATTCAACGCGAAAACTATGTCTTAAACAAGCTAGTAAACTACCTAAATTTTGAATAAAAAAAATTGCCTTTTCTTTTGCTTCCTATTTGGTTGCAAAAGAAACGTTTTTTTATAAAGTTTAGATGTACCCAGAATGGAAGCTCACTCCATCATAACAACCGACTAAGAGGAACCAACCAGGTACTTTCTATGAAACTTTTTCCAACCCTTTCCGTATTATTTTATAAAGAAGGGTACAGAAGGGAGTAAATATGAAGTATTTTAACTTTGTTGTTGCAATGATGCTTTTGGTTAGTTTGATTATAAATGTAAAATTGCTGAATCATATAGAGAGTGTAGAAAATCAATTAATGAATTTGGCCAATCAGCAACAAGAAATCATTAGTCGCGTCGATGGTCAAGCAGGTGAAATTCGCGTGGTCATGGATGATATCCAAAAACAGCAAAGCTGGATTAGTGAAATGAATATGGATATAAACTCACAGGGCTCCGTAAAAGGAGAATCAGTTGTTAACTTTGATTGGCAAATAAAAGAATTCACTAAAGACAGCAAAGTTACCTTTCATTATCAATTTGGTGATCAGGAAGAGTTTACTAGCATCGTCCCTAAAGAAACTCAAACTGGATTTTTTAAGGTGGAGATTCCTATAACTGTGGAGGCAGGACCACGATATGAAATTCACTTGATGGAAAGAAGCAATGACTCAGGAAATTCGAAGCAAAAAATAGAAGAAAAATTACAAGAAGAATATGCACAACAGTCATTGAAGTATTTTGTTTCAGTTACGCAAGGGGATGTCGTGAAAAGTTCTGAGATTCAGACTCAATATTTAGGAGACTTTGGGTCACAGGCTTACGGAGTGACAAATGTAGATTTGGACTTCCAGGGAGAACATAATTCAATTTTTGTCTCTAATTATGAAGAGAGTTTAATAAAAAAAGTTGAGCTTCTTCAGTATCAAAATGAAACTCTTGTTGATGAGGAAGAAATGCGATCTGAAGGTGCCCATTTTTCCATGAACCAAGTGGATCCAGATAACTTTAACCGATTAGTTATTAAGGTTTATTTTAAAAATGAAGAAGTTTTTGAAAAGGAAATTTATAAGAAGTAAAGGGAAACACCTTGGGATTAACCTTTCGCTTATAATTACCCGCAGCTTAACAAAAATATAAAAGTAAAAATAGCAGAGTAGTTCGTATAAGAACTAACTCTGCTATTTTGTGTATTAAGCTAAAGATTAGCTTTTTGCATGATTTCCATATCTTCAGGGGAATAGACGTGGATGCCTTTTTGTTCTTTTTGAGCAACCAGAAACATGGCATTTGCAACTGTTTTCGCTTCTATTCCCATTCGACTCCTTACTTGATTACCCAATATAGAACCTAAACCACGAACCACACCGATACCTATTTTTTCGAGCAAGCGAAACTCACTACGATTCCCTAATAGCAGGGAAGGTTGGAAAATAGACATCGTTTCATAGGGAATTCCCTTTAATTTATCCTCTAATTCACCCTTCATCTTTGGGTACCACAAACGTGAGTTTTTATTTGCATTAACAGAACTTACAATGAGGAAATGCTTGGCACCATTTTTCTTTGCCAATTCAGCCATCGCAATCGGGTATTCTACATCAATCCGATACATGGCTTCTTTAGTCTTAGCCTTCTTGATAGTTGTTCCTAATGTACAAAACACATCATCAACAGCAAAATCTGGCTCGAATTCTTCCAGTCGCTCAAAATCACAAATAACTTCGATAAGGTTAGGATCATCCACATAATCGTCC
>Ga0181464_1000696_pt1 | contig 15492 bp, 9 predicted proteins | sample InSIn2gowninarea_FD_119074 | JGI IMG/M metagenome (GOLD analysis project Ga0181464, IMG submission 119074) | Clean room microbial communities from NASA Spacecraft Assembly Facility at Jet Propulsion Laboratory, Pasadena, California, USA -... ...
CCTTATGGTAGAAGAGGCGTTAATAATAGTGAAAGCCCAAGTGATAGAAGTGAGATAGTCCTTCCCTTAAGTAGTAGTGGCCGCTACCGCCCTAGAGTTGAAAGTGAAGATAACCCCGTGATAGCAGATACCCATCCCCGTGGAGATGAAGGTAGCCGTATCCATCCAACGTAGTCATCCTAGTAGGTGTGCCAATAGCTGTATGAATGATAGCCCCCACCCCCCATTCCTTAGACCTGTAGAGTCTCCGCAATAGTCCATCCCGGTTGCAAAAACAATCAGATCCGTCCCCGGATCAAAATCCAGAAACAAGGGTCAGGTTTCAAAGTAGTGAAAATTCCTAGTATTCTCTAGCAAATTTGCTCTTTTTACGAGACTATTACAAATCGCCTTCATTCATAAGCAAATGCATGCAAACATCTATATACGTTGAGATTATTGGCTATTGGTTCTTAGCCCGGTGTTTGCTAATTGGCTTCTCGACTAGCTTACTTTGCGCCTACCCTTCGTCTAGTAGTAGCTCTATACCCGGCGTTCTGTCCAGCCGCTCTGTCTACCTTAAGCCAAAAGCCCCAAGCCCAGCACTTCGTTCCACAAACTCTTATGTGTTTATACTACGAAGCACCATTACCCACCTCTAGGATTAGGGGCGAAGCACAGTTTATACTAGCACCAGTACCGGTTGTTTCACCAATTGCTTATAGGTCAACGGATTATACTTCTGGTGATGCCCTTGCTTTTACTGCGCCTGGAATGGCTACGGATGGCACATTGACTGATGGAAAGTAAAGAAAGTCAAAAAGCTATCGATTTGGAAGGTCTAAGTGGATATATGTAATCTACACTGATCAATCACCTACTCAAGGTCCGGAGGTCTTGCGCTTCTGAGGGCAAGGATATGTCTGAGTGTTTTGTCCCTCTGAGTTGGAGCCTTGACTGACTCTCTGACTCTGTTGACTATGACTCTTGTACCTCTGCTCTGAGTTATTCCTTTGAGTTCCTCCTGTTTCCCCTTCGGGCTTGTTTCCCAGCCTTGGCCTTCCCCTTCGGGCTTGACTGATGTGTCTGGGTCCGGGCCAATCTTATTCAAGCGTGCCTCTGGATATACATATATAAGAGAACGTTCACACCCGCCATATTACATTCAAATAGAACCCCCTCTTGCCTTGATTGAGGGGACAAAATCTTGGTTCTATTACCTTTCGCCTTCACCCAACCTTTGTTTATGGAGTGCTGCCTGCCCAGTCCCAACCTGTGCTTGTTTCATCCGGTATCTGTCCATAAAGAAATCCATGCAGTGCTAGTACCTGTGTCAGTTTGTTTTGTTCTTCCAGCTTGGACCTGTCTGTTGTCGTTGTTCCAGTTGAATATCCAGTCCTTTCGCCTAGTTCCATATCCATAGGAAAAGGTGCTTGTGGCATCGAGTCAAAGCAACAGCCAACAGCACCACTAACAACATCAGTGGTAGCCCTAGTAGTATATGATCCATCCATTGAAGCAGCACCTGGAGAGGCAGGACCAGGTCCAGATCTGCTAGTTATAACGAGAGCATCACTAGATGGAATTGGACCGTCACGAATATGAATACCTCCATGTCGTCCGATGAAACCTATTTCTTCCTATACCTTGATGACTCTCTCCTGGCTGGATTCCGATCTCCCAAGCCACCAAAAGAAGGGGGGATGAATCTCAGGACCCTCACCATATCAGGACTTATTTGACACGCCCCTCACGGACTACGGTCGAATAAGGGGTGAATAGTAGTGGAATGTAAAATAAGTGGATAGTGGCGGATAGTAAAGGTAATGAAAGGTAATGAAGGTAATGTGCATGAAAGGATAGATAGAATAGCCCGCAGAGTGATAGGGGGTACAGTAGGTGTAACAATGGTAGGTGTAACGCCTGCCAAGCTTGTAAGTCGTTCTTGCCCTGACCAGAAGCCCCGCCCAGAAGCAATTGAAGAAGCACCAGCAGCAGCCGCGATAGTCACGTTAGCCCCTGACTAGTAGGGTGTTGTTGGGCTGAGATGCTGTGTACGAACCTGAACCATCGCTAGCTTCAGTTCGTGGGCTGAGAAGCTGTGACCCAACTAATGAAAATCAACAAGGCATTGGGATTGGGATTAAGGCTTTCCTCTCCTTATCAGTCGAGCCCCTGTCGGTCCTCTTCGTGGGTGAAAGAAAGTGTTCACTTGTATGACGCTGGACTGGTAGGGAGAGGGTGCCGGTATATAGGCAGCGGGCTCGCTCGCTAAAGTAGGGCGTGAAGCCCGGTGGTCTCTACCAAAGGGAGAGTATAAGGAGTGGTAGGGGGGGGGCTAGAAAGGAGCATGATTAGAGGAGGAGCATGGGAATAGCTCACCCATCTGGAGTTCCTTTCCGACCAACCAATTCTTTGTTTCTGTATACGAACTCTATCTTGAATGACAAACTATAAGGAACGTAGTCGCTCGACCAAGTTATATATGAGCATATGGATGCGCAAGCAGGCTCGACCGCTAGGATGCGCAAGCAGGCTCGACTGTTTTAGTTACTTATTTGCCCCTCAAATAAGTAAAAAAAAAATAAGTAAATTGAACTTGAATCCAATTCATTGGCTGCCGTAATTACGTATATAATGAGAGTGATTTCCTATTTCTTTTTCCCCAAGAAAAGAGAGCAAGCTCCTATCGTCGCTTCCACCTTTCTGTACTTCATTTACCATCTGGATAGGTCCGATAGGTCTTGCCCTTCATAGGCCACTGTGAAGTATGGAAATGACCAGTTTCAAGCCTCTCTTCAATTGAAAAAGAGTAAGTCAGTAGTCAAGCCTCCTAACCTCACCTTCCAGGGCTTAAGGCTATGACTCTTAAAAGGCTCCTGGGCTTAGATTCTGGGATTCCCATTTCATAGCGAACCTAGGCGCCTGTTCTTTAGACCGTATTTGGCAGATTATACTAAAATTGTCAATCAACGTATATAACTACGTGTTGTATATCCGTGTTGGTGGGATGGATCGTGTAGTCCCTGGTGGTGGTGTCGTGTAGGTGTGAAGGGAAAGGAGGGAGAGAATAGATCGGGGATAGAGATAAGCTATCAGTCAGTGATCAATCGAGAAGAGATCGGGTGTATCGGTTTCCTCCTTCAGTCTCCCACCCCGCTCCCCCGAGTAGGGGGATATAACGTGACATAAGCGAAGCGTCCCGTGTTCATTCATTCAGTGTGCTCACTGGTTCGGGTTGAACTGTGTCACGATGGGTGGTTTGTGTGGGCTGGGCTGTAAGGTCAATGCTACTGGTCGGATAGGTGCTCATTCTTGTCTCTCCCTCATACCTCCTAATCTGGCCGCTCAGTAACGGCAAGGCAGTTATCTATTCGTTTCCAACCCCGACACATCCATCCATCATAGATTGTGCCTTCGTCCGGTGGACCACGCACGCCTCCCTCCCTACACACAGAAACATCTAGCCAGGCAGGAAGCACGTAAGTAATCCCGCCCGCCGTGTTGCATCATTCATTCATTATTGGACCAGCCCGTCCGTTCGTTTATTCTCCTAGCCCGGGTTGATTCGACCAGCAAGCAGCCGTCGTCAAGTTATTTCATCGTCTCCAGTTCAGATCCGGGTCTCAATCGAAAAGATCCATCCCAGGCAGGTATCACTCAATCGAGAGACGGACAGGTATAAAGATCTTCGATCTCAGGTGGATAGATCCGGGTAAGATAGATCCGGGTCTCAATTGAGATCCGGATATCAATCGAAGTATCGATCAGGTCGAAGGCAGCAGTAAGTTCGATGAAGGCAGGCGGCAAGATCGATGAAGTTATCAGGGGTAAGTTCGCAAGGTCGAAGGCAGCAGTAAGTTCAAAGCAGTAAGTCAGGCGGTCTCAGGCAGTTAGCAAGAGAGGTCGATATCAGATCGAAGGTTCGGTTTCTTGTTGAGCGAAGCATCATATCGTCGGGTTGTTCTAGCCACTCTAGCATTATGGGTTAACCATCCATCCCTAGGGGAGAATTCAACCAGCAGCCTGCCCGTAACGAACGATGCCTACACTAACTCAAAGCCAGCAGCAGCGAGGGTCCCGGTCCTCCCCCCTAAAACATCAAAGGATTGTCTGGTGTACCGTAAGTCTTGCGTGGTTCATTTTCAAGGTTGCCAGGTCGAAGGTAGTAAGTTCAAGCGGTATCAGGCGAGCATCAAGATAAAAGAGAGAAGGGAGGGTAGTTGAACTGCTTTCGGTGAACGGTGGACGATCGGTTAACAGTGCGCTCGCTGTTGGTCACATGGTCCTTAAGTTGAACGGCTGTAGGAGCATGGGTTCTATCGATCAATCGAATCAATCCAATCCAATCAATCCAATAAATAGATCAAGCCCGCAATCAAATCAAGAGGTAGAACGGTATAAGAATGTATATTCTATAAGCAGCTACGTGTGTAATAAGCACCACCCCACCTCATCAGATAATAAGGCAAAGCCTCACTTCACCAGCTGGACTGACTGGAATTATGAATTGAACTGGACTAGTGGTTAATCGTTCGCTCACTAGAACGCTTGCTCACTTGGTATCGCTGAGGCAGCCATTGGAGGACACCCAGCTCGCTTGGGCTACGCGGCTCCGTTCGACCGTTAGTAAATAGTCATTCCTGGACTGGCTCTTCCCGTTTAGGTAAAGAGAAAGGTATTGGTCAGTCAAAGTCCCATTCCATCTCTCTCGTGACCTACTAGTCAGGCCAGTCAGTCTCTATCCTCAGAAATCCAGGATTGGTTAGAATACCTATCCTTTCTCGCGAGCCTGTACCCTATGAATCCTTGTGCCCCTTCCTTTGATAATGGAGAATGGGAAGGTGGCCGTTGCTGGGCGTCTCAGGCATAGGGGGTGAGATTGCCTAATCCGAGGAGGCATCTCCCATGAGCGAGGTGGTGAGGCATTAGGGGGGGCTGCTCCATCCAAATGCCCGCCACATGAATGAACGCGTCGTACCCGCTCCTACCTAAACGAACCTCATTCAGTCATTCTTACAGTCTAGTTGGGTGGGACGGTGCCTGACTATCGGACTTCAGATACGTTACGCCAGCCGGGGTCGGGCCCTCGCATCGGATAGCGCCTCCTTCCTCTTGTCCAAGCGCCTTGATCCTCTCCCTGGCCCGATCCTCCTAGGCAGCTTCGATCTTGATTTCCATTCATGCTTCTCCTCTCCCCCGCACCTTATGGATGGATGCCGCTTGCTGCCGGCTTTCCCCCCTTACCTTACTTGTCAGTCAATTTGTGGAGGCTAGCAATTTTGGTGTGTAGGCCGATCGAAACCCTGCCTATAAGGAAAGGGAGAACCTAAACTCGCTATGCTCAAGGGTGAGCCATTAGTTGCCGAACTCTCGACCACTATTTACCCACCCACCCCAATCCCCGGGGCCCGGTAGGACCCGTTAGGGGGCTCACTATTCATATGGTGAGGGTGAGCTTGCCGAACTCTCGACTATAAGGCCGCCATCGACTCACTATTCCGATGGTGAGGGTGAGCTTGCCGAACTCTCGACTAAAGGGAGAGGTACTCACTATTCATATGGTGAGGGCCGCCATCACTTAAATGCATAATTACATATATAATCCACCCTTTGGGCTGCCTTCGGCCAACCTTGATGGTGCCTTTGGGCCACCCTTTGGTTTGGGCCACCCTTTGGGCAGCCTTCGGCCAACCTTGATGGTGCCTTTGGGCCACCCTTTGGTTTGGGCCACCCTTTGGGCAGCCTTCGGCCAACCAGCTGGATGAGGGGCCGGATTTCTTTCTTTCCGAAGAGAGATGCCATCCCGCCTGCTCTAGAGAAACGTCACGAAATGTAATTCTTCTATTATAAAAACCTTACTTGAAGTGCTCGAATGATAGATCCTTGTACCCCATAAAAAGAAGTTTGAGCAAAAGAAAAGAAGTAGGTAAACATCTGGAAAAGGCTATGTTCATAAAGAAGAAAAGAAATTTGAAGTGTCCCGGATTATGCCTCCGACCCGATCAAAACGAGGTTTCTATAAATGAAAATGGAAAATGATAGTTTTTTGTGGAATCTGTTCCAAGCCAACTTGGTGCCTGGGCCGAATCTGTTGGCTATGTTGGGTGGCCCCCTTCCCTGTGTAAGTCTGTAAGCTATGTGAGTTGGCCTTATCCTCATGGCTAGCGTTAATCGGTACCTCTCCTGTTACTGATGACTATTGGCTGACTGGCATAGAGTCAAAGCCATGGAGTACAAGCATAGAGTACCATCATTGAGTACAAGCATCACCACTTGGATCACCTCTTGGCTATCGTCGACCTCCCTTATCGGTTCCAAAACAGCCAAGAATACATCCTGCTTATCGGTTCACAAACAGAAAAGAAGGCATCTCCACCTGTATCGAGTGCATCGACTGCATGAACTAGTGGCTCCCGGTATTGGTAACGGGCGGCTATCTATCGGCTAGCGGGTATCGGAACCTCCCGGAATGAGGGTCTTCTCTCGGCAGTGAGAAAATACGAGTACTCCCAGCAATAACAATTGACTCTAAGCAAATACACCAGGCTATGTCAATCGGCTATTACTGGCATCTCCACGTGGCCATATTCTCGTGGGATCAGCAGCATCGAGTACATCAACTCTTGGATCTCCTCTTGGGATCTCTCCTACCAGCATCGAGTACCGGCATTGAGTACCGGCATAAACTCATGGATCGACAGCGTCGAGTATCCCCATGTATTAGCCCCATGTATTTTCCCCATGGATTAGCCCCATGGATTAGGCCCCTTCCCTGTGTCAACCGACTAGGAATGACCCCGGTGGGTCTGTTCTCCCGGGTATCGTCAACTGGATATCAGCAACTAATCGGGACCTCATCATCGTGTAACCTCATCCATCGTAGCTCTACGTGTACCTCATCGAACCTCATCGAACCTCATGCATTGTGTAGCTCTACGTTGTAGCTCAGAGAGTACTCCTCTACGTGTAGCTTTATGTGTATCCCCATGGATTAGGCCCTGTGAGTAACCTCTGCGGCTTATTCCCCTTTGATTATTCCCCTTCGATTAAGCTCTAAGTGTTGCTGTAGGACCTCGCGTTTCGTATCGTTCAGTGAACGTCTACAGGTAGGAACTATGTTTCCATATCGTTCGGTGAACTGAAGCTGTAGTGCCACCATCTCGTAGGTGGTTTCCTTCTCTGCCCTTGCCAACGCCAACACCAATCAACATCGAACTAAACATCCTCCATATCAACATCGAATCCATTTCAATATCCACGTTGTAGGCGCTTCTGCTATGTCTGGCTTGTAGGGTGTCTATGTGTTTCTGTGAGGTGCTGTATGTGCTGCTACGTCTGGTGCTCTATGCGCTGGTGATGAAGGACCTCCTGTTCCGTGTCGGTAAGTGAACTGCTACAGGTAGGAAGGATTGTTCCCGGTAAGCTCTAGTGCCATCGCGTAGGATCGTTCTCTCATCGTGGCGACTTCCTTCATCTATCGTCGTCCAACCCCGGCTTCACTAGTCCGCCGGGGTGCAAGTATATAAAGAAATCGGTACATCAACTTGTCCTTCCACTCGGCGACCACTAGTGACCGGCTTTTCAAATGATCGGCTATCAAAACAATGACTAGCAGCACTTCCTAGAGCTGAATGCATTGACAAGAGCTTCATTCATGCACCGACGGAGTAGACTTCATTCCTGCATCGACAATAGATTCATGCACTCACTGAGTATAGGTTCGATGAGTGCTTCCCATGGAGTAGACTTCATTCCTGCATCGACAAGAGCTTAATCACTGCCTAGCTGCATTGTGACTAGACTTCATGCTGCACTGACCAGAGCATCATTCATGCACCGACTAGAGGTTTTTGCTGCACCTTCTAGTTAATACTAATTAACTCAACTATTGCGAATACTGCGACTATTGGATCGACAACCTACTGGCGACTATGGCTCTTGGATCAACTATCGGCGAAAGAGTCCTGGCATCGAGTGATTGAAACCTGGCATCAAATCTTGGCTCTCCTATGGCATCCTGTCAATGCCCCTCCCTGTGGAAACCTCCTGGTCGGGTGGGTAATGAGGATCATTCTTTCGGGTATTGGCAACCGGGAATCGGGACCTCTGGAAAGAGATAAGTACATTAATAAGTAGCGGAGATAAACGACTATAGGAAGAACAGTAGGGGGTGTTACTAGCCGATGGAATCAGTAGTAATGGAAGAGAGCAGTACTCGAGCCAATAGTACGAATAGGATTCCAAGCCATTACGGGTTTCTTAAGATCAATTCCCTGAAAAAGAGGTAGACATCGTTGGGTTTTCTTTTATAGATTCTTTCCTGATTATTTCAAAAGGTGCGAAGCCGCCAGAGGAGAAAAAGGAGGGGCAAGGGGTGATTCTGGGTTTTCCTTGGCACTGCGAGTAAGAATGTATACTAGGTTTTCTAGGTCGATTACGAGGTGGAAGATCGATGACCAGGTCGATGACTCGATTACGAGGTTGATATACGCAGTAGAGAAGTCTAGGGTTATACCTATTATGTGACTCATTTCATAATCCGCCTATCTCTTTTCTGATATATATAAGACTGGATAACCTATACCTAGATAAGCTGCAACAGGCAACTGGCTGCCTGGCTGGAACCAAATCACTCTTTATCACCGTAATGGATGAACTATCCCTAGATAACTAGAGAAACTATACCCAGAGGAATGGGTCGATATGAACGGGTCTATATGAGTAGATTCTCTATAGCGAGTGGATGACCAGGTGGATGACTTCTTCAAATGTGATTTCCTTCCCCGATGCGGGAAAGTAGCTCTCGCTTCCTTCCCTTCCTCCTTCTTCCTTCTTTTCTAAACCTTCTGAAGTAGGTAGCTTAATCTTCTTCCATCTTCTATGCGTCTGGCTGTATTTCAAAAGGCAGTTCCACGATCTCTGCTGAAGTTCTGGCTTTAGTGAATCAATCCAAGCGGTTCCAAAATCTTCAAGTCGGGAAAGGGTAAATACTCCAGGTCAAAGTGCCAGCCCAAGCAAGCCCGTCCTCCAAAGGGTAGGTGGCACAAACATTCATCCAGTAGGCTGAAGCATGAATTATCTCCTCCCAAAATGGGCAGTATAGTAGTGTCTAGGCCTGAACAATGAAAAAGTAAGCCGCCTTTCATCCTTACCTCGCCCCATCCATATTTTCCGAACAGATTCGCTCATGGTTTTGGTGCTACGATATTCTATGGACCTATCCAACACCATGGAGGGAGAACAAAACCTTCGCATCACCCTACTACAGTCTACAGTACCCTATATAACCGCATGAGATTCACGCTATTACACTGTATAAATCCGCACAGCAGAGCCGCACGGAGAGAACTTAGTTAGGTCGATGAGCAGAGGAACACGGGGGAACACGCCCACTTCACTAGAGTTTATGATGCCAATCAATGTTCGTCCAAAGAGTTGGGGGTAAGCCGCCCTACATAATATAGTAAGTCTGGGAGCGGAACTATATAGGGGGGTAGGTGCTCATCAATAGCTATATTGTTCCCTCCCATCTAAGCTGTATGTGTAATATGCATCCATTGCAGGAACAAGGCGATTACAAGGCAATAGGTAGCAGAGCCACAGCTTCTTTCCTAGCGGCACTTCCTGTTCCTACTAGTGATGTTCCTACTGCACCAGGTGTTCCAACAAGTCATAGAGTTGATTCAGTTGATGGAGCAGTCTATGAACCAGGACCAGCATACCAGCCTGTTCCGACTTTATGCACATTCCATCGAAAGCTTGTTCCAGCGGACCTTGATGACCTAGAGTGAGCACCAGAGACAAAGGTAAAGGCACCAGAAGCAAGAGTGACTTAGGTAGATATTGTAAAAGCACCGGCGGCAGAGCCTGTCCCAGAGCTTATAGATACAGGTCCAGATCCAGATCCACCAATAGCATCTACGTAAGCACCATCAGTAGCACCATATTATCTGGTTGAAGTTCGAGCTGCAGTTCAAGATTGAAAACCAGTAATGGAAGTAAACCACCGCCCCCCCACCCAATAAGTAAATTGAAGAGAAATATGTGAAAACCTCCGCCATCTTATCGGTCAATAATGACATATATAAGAGATATTGGGATTGGAAGCCACTGCTGCTCGAGCAAGTCAGTCATTCTTATTGCTATGGGCATATGTCATTATGCATTCATTCATTATATATGTCATTACGCCTCAAAACCTCCGGGGATTGGGGTGGGTGGGTAAATAGTGGCCAAATAGGATGCGTAAGCAGGCTCGACTGTTTTGGTTACTTATTTGAGAGGGGCAATAAGTAAACCCTAACCTTTAGGTGCTCGACCAAGAGGACCTTTAGGTGCTCGACCATAAGGTCCGGTAGGGGCTCGACTGGCCGCCATCGATTTCTCGCTCGACCATAAGGGCCCTATATTCTTTAGGGGCGGAGCCACTCACTATTCCGATGGTGAGGGGTCACTCACTATTCATATGGTGAGGGATTTCTCGCTCGACCAAAAGGGCCCTATATTCTTTAGGGGCGGAGCCACTCACTATTCCGATGGTGAGGGGTCACTCACTATTCATATGGTGAGGGATTTCTCGCTCGACCATAAGGGACGGAGTCACTCACTATTCATATGGTGAGGGATTTCTCGCTCGACTGTTAAGGCCGCCATCGCCGCCATCGCCGCCATCGCCGCCATCGCCGCCATCGAGAGGAGCTAAAAGTTCAAAAACCTCCGCCGCTGATACACCATTCCCTCATACGGGAATAGCTCGATCGCTTCAATCAAGAATCAACATAGGTAGGTGAGAGGGAACGACCCGGGCGGGGAGCTGTCAAGGTTCGCCTTGCCTCCCTCATCAATGATAGATGGCGTTTCCGATTACGTATTGTTGGGGAGTGACTACGACTGAAATCATTTCTGCCCCCAGCCAGGAGGTATGTATAGGTCCGGGGGGAGGCCCCACCTTTATAGATCGAGTAAGGAAAGATAAGATCGAGGAACGTTATCGACCGATAGGGAGAGGAAAGATGAAAGAGAAGATCAAGTAAGTAAGTGGACCGGGGATGCGGTGAGCTCAATAAATTAACCACCCCTCACCCTCCCTAAAGGCTGACTGCTTAGTTATAAGCGCGTACGTCAATAAATTGATGTGAAACACTCAATCTCGATCGCACACGGAAATAACGTACTATGATGTGTGTGATGGATGAACCATGAAATTGCGTCTTCTGATGAACCATGAAACCACTACCATGCTGTGATGGATGTGTGAAATTGGAAAGAGGCAAAAATGATTTGATGTTTTGAGTAAGGTTACTTCGGTTCGGGCGGGATGGATATGGGTAGGTGGTGGCCGAACGAGGGCTTGAGGCGAGACCATAACCCGAACAGGAAGCGTGTGGTGTGGGGCGTGTCAACGCGAACACGACCCCATACATAGAAGCAGCGAGCAAGCCTTCTAGCAAGCAATTGACCGAGGTTACTCATTCCACCACGGCCCTAATAACCTGCCTGTAAAGGCAAATTTTTCTACCACCCCAACCAAAAAGAAAAGTTCCACTTATCAGACACGGTGTACCGTGCGTGACAGGAAGCGCTATTCGACGATACCTATAACACCTACCTTCATACACACAATAACGAAGGGAAGGTTCCCGTAGCGAGAGGTCAGGTTATGAGCAAGCGGCTAGGGACCGACCTTACCTATGCTCAGGCAGGCTCGTGCTCTATACTCTGTACCTAACCTAAGTATGATCGATCGGACTAAACCGCCACTAGCTATCTATGATCGAACCTTCCTATGATCGAGCGAGCTAGCTATCGATGCCTATCGTAGAGACGGCAAGAAGCAATAAGATCGATAGAGAAAATCAATCTTGGTTGGGTTGGCTCGGCTTGTTGTATTGGCATATAGCATATTGTTGGCTTATTTTATTGGGCTTTTTGGTTGCAGGTTCAATAAAGTCCTGCTTGCTATACCCAAACCACTCTACCTACGTGAGAAGAATGCGTTGTCTTTGGTTAGGGTGGAGTATAGAGAGTAGTTGCTGGCCTCATAGAATCAAGGGGCGCAAGACAATTTCACATATAGAGGGGATTGGGTGTTCCACGTCTTACCGTAGTGCCTAGTGATCGATGAACAAAGGCTATATAAAGGGTCTGGTCAACCCGAATCTGGATGCATGCGGAAATATTACGGAACAGGTTCAATTTACTTATTGGGTGGGGGGGCTTATGGTCGAGCCTGCTTGCGCATCCTGAAAGGTTGATTCTTCTTTTTGGCTAGCGGCCCTTGAGGGAATAAATATAGGGCCGGCACAGTCAGGATATAATATTTTCTTCCCCTAAAACTGAAATATCTTCCCGAACTCTATTTTTCACCAGATGAATAATAAGATCGAGGAAAGAGAAATAAGAAGTAAGTAAGCTAGAGATAAGCTGGATATAAGTAAGGCGTAACAGACTGAAAACCAAGCTACACATAGGTATATTGAAAGCTAGGTGTAACTAACATATATTGAATGAGGCGTAACGTAGTGATTTCAAGTAAGTTGAGGCTACGCTATTTGATACGGGCGTAAGGTAAGCCAAGGCCAGGAAAAGAAGAGTCTAATAATTGCGTATTGAAAGCTAGGCGATTCTATTTATTTCCCCTTGTTTGAATACAGAAACGAGGTCGGATTTGGTGAATTCGCATGGGAACTGCAGAAGGTTAATTCCAGTGAGAGTTCCCAGTGAGTAGCAGCACAGGTAGTGGACGGTGAAAGTGGTAGACAGTTACACAGTTGCAGCACTAACCACGGTGCTCAACTCTTGTGGGCATGATACCTCCGGGTGGTCCCAACTCTATGACAGCGATCCTGACTTCGCTACAAGAGTAGCACTTTGGAATACCATTTTTGTCATATCGGTATAACGTAGGTAATACATTCCCCTATACTGATTCTTGTGGGGGAAAGGGTGGAGAGGGACCACCAGAGAGTATAAAGCATCACGTCATGCTGGACGGTCTAACATGACAGGCTTACCATAGAGTACAAAGCGCATCTATCCATACATAGCATAGTACGTATACTTATCAAAGCGCATCACATGAGGGTAGAGGAAGCAAGCAGCATACCAATGGGCGGGTAAACGGTCGATATTGAGACCTGCAGCCCGTGGAAAGCGGATGGATGGGTGGATGAAAGGGAATAAAGACTCGAGTCTATTTTGACCGGACCTTACCGCAAAGCAAGCATGGCGTAACAGTGGGAAGCGAGATGTGGTCCCCTCCCTCCAGGGATATCCGTCTTTCACAAATATATGGCCCTCATGACCTAAGCTTTCCTCATGTGGGAACCACGTTAGTGAGATCGTGATGTAAGCAGTCCTTATATCTCTATCCTTGGGAACCGCCCAACCCAGTCCTATCGTACGGCGGCGAAGCTACACTCGCTCCTCCTTTCAACTATGGCGCAGTAAAGTAGGAGAACCAATTGTTAGATTCTATCGTTCTATCATGGAACCACATCCTTCTTCCCATCTATCATGGCATGGAAAGCCCTTCCTTCTTCAACCCCAGCCCAGCTAGCGATAGAATCGATAGGGATGACCAGCCCAAGAGCTAGCTAGCGAGGTAGGCCACCAGACTGACTAGCTTAGTAGGTAGGGTTTGGTCCCAGTGATTAGACCAACTAGCACCGACAGATGGAATTAGACCAATTGCTTGGGTTCGGTAACAGCTTATCACTGACTAACTAGCTTAGGAACCAGTCCAATAGCAACACGAGGCCTGGGTAACAGATGATGAGCCCAACAACCAGCTATCTCTCCCTTGCAAGTGATAGTCCCTTGTGAGTGCTTGCTAGTGGTATATAAATATATACGTGTCGTTGCTGTTATTGATGCTTATATATACGTTACTGATGCCATGTCTATGGTGCCCTTATGTTCTGCGCCCGGCTGAGCTGAATATACGTTACTTATGTCATGCCTATCTATACATTACTGATGCCTACCTATATATACGTTATTGTGATGCCGGGTGGGTGGGTATATTAGTGATGCTGCCACTATCTACATTCGTTCGGGTGATGGTGACTGATTGATGCGGGGGAGTTTATGCCCTTATATATATGGGGGTCGATGCCCGCCGGTAAAGGGTTTATGCCGGGGCCCCACAATCAAACATATTTTGTATAGAAAGACACAACTACGAGCAATACGAAGCACGGTTCACACCCAACACACACTACCTGCGAGGGATATACCCCAAAAAACACAGCCACTTTAGCGGACATTCCATTACCTCGGCCCGAAGCCCACCATACCCAATATCTAATATGAAAAGCCATACAAACCCCAGTTACTTAGACATGCAGTATTCCGCCATATATATTTGCAGCCCACCCCTACACTCCTCGCCCAGGTCCTTACACCCTTTACACTCACACGGGACAAGCCACACACATTCCTTGCACTAGGAAGCGCAAGCCCCTCCGGGACCTTCTTTCAGCCATGCTAGTTCACGTCCACAGACACATACCCACTTTTATCATATATAATGACACAGCCAGCCCTTCCAACGGATTCCATTCATTTGACACAGCCAGGGGATGCATGCGCCGAATATATATTATCCACACACAACTTTCCACGGATCCACTATTCATTGGCGCTTACCCACACACTTACCAACGTTTTGATGCGAGGGAAACACAGGGGACAACTACTTCAAACACTACCTTACTACAGGGCAGGTTGAACACACACATACACCACATTGACGCTTTCACCCACATACTACATCTCTCTTATTCACAGTAATACACACAAGGTCGCAGCCATCAGAGGACCGACAGGGGCTCGACTGATAAGGATGCGCAAGCAGGCTCGACTGTTTTGGTTACTTATTTGAGAGGGGCAATAAGTAAACCCTAACCTTTAGGTGCTCGACCATAAGGACCTTTAGGTGCTCGACCATAAGCCCCCCCACCCAATAAGTAAATTGAATGCGTTAGCATGCTCGACTGTTAAGGCCGCCATCACCTTTAGGTGCTCGACTGTTAAGGACCTTTAGGTGCTCGACCATTTTTTGACTTATTTGAGGGGCAAATAAGTAAATTGAAGAGGATGCGTTAGCATGCTCGACTGTTTTGGTTACTTATTTGAGAGGGGCAATAAGTAAACCCTAACCTTTAGGTGCTCGACTGATAAGGCCGCCATCGAGACCCCCCCACCCAATAAGTAAATTGAATGCGGAGCACGCTCGACCAGCGGGCCGCCATCATGCCCCCGGCAGGGTGAGGTACGAACGCTCGACTAATAAGGACCCTTTAGGGGGCTCGACTGATAAGGACCCTTTAGGGGGCTCGACCATAAGGACCTTTAGGTGCTCGACTGTTAAGGCCGCCATCGAGAGGAGAGGAGAGGGCTCGACCACCGGGAGAGGAATTTATCATACTAACAAGTACAGTAGGACACATTCACACGAATATATATTGGGACCTACAGTCGGAAGCAGCAGCTTTTACTACTTTCGTA
>Ga0181464_1000698_pt1 | contig 15478 bp, 15 predicted proteins | sample InSIn2gowninarea_FD_119074 | JGI IMG/M metagenome (GOLD analysis project Ga0181464, IMG submission 119074) | Clean room microbial communities from NASA Spacecraft Assembly Facility at Jet Propulsion Laboratory, Pasadena, California, USA -... ...
CTTATGTCTGAGTTCAATTAGCAATCGGAAGTGATAACCATATATAATAATGAACCACCCCTCATAGGTAATGTATTTCATTATCTGAAGGCTGACCTCGCTCCAAAATGGATGTAGGCTAGCTCTCCAGACCCCATTTTTATCCTCTGAAAACTGTTCCTCTGGTAGGAAGAATTCCTTTCTGGCTTTTTGGCCCAATGTCCTCTCCTCTTTGCTCCAGGGTATCCCCAATGGCAAGTCAGTGACTCGACTAATGAGTTGTGGGGTCAATTTTAAGGTCAACCCTCTAAAATTTACAGTGGCTAGTATCTTGGATTTAGGCTACAGGGACATTAAGAGCTCTTCAGTTACCTCATCATCATAACCTTGGATTATGTCACAGAAGGTCATCCAATTGGCACGGGTAAATAGGTCTACCACCTCTGGAGTTTCTTGCAATTTCCTGGAATCTGAGGGTTCCTTTCTGATAAACCCTCCTAGCATGATGAAAATGCTCTATTAGTGACTTGTGCTGTGGTCAGAAGGGGAATTCTGTGTATGGTTTCCTCCCCAGAACTTGGAAGACAGTATCCCTCAGGTGTTTATATTCCACTTTGCACCAAATCCCTGGTTAGAATGCTGTTGCTACCCAAAACTCAAATGTCAAAAGGGAATTAGGCTCTCACAGACAGAGTGCAGAGCTTAATTTTTATCCTCAACCACATAAAAGTCACATTTTTTTATGCACAGGTTAGCCCTTACAATGGTTTATCATTTCTTATAGGAAGAATTTGTTAACAAGAATCGTGGAGGAGAATGTGATGTAGAACCAACTGGAAAAACTCCGTGTATCACACAGGCAAACTATTATTCTTGACCCATAGGCAGATTTGCTTCTAATTCTCCTACTCCAGATAGTTTAATTCACCACCTTTCGAAATATCATGCATGAGAATGGTGTTTTCGGGCCTACCTCTCTTTGAACTCCACTGTCAACGCAGAAAGTCCAAGTTTTTCTGCTCCGGGAGGCTGTGCCACGTTTCTTGTAGAGCTCCTTCCTGTAGAGAGGTTTGCCGGCTTCTGGAAGGTGTCACAGTGCTTCTGAATGAGCCTGGGATACGGTAGGATCTTGAGATAGGCCGAGAAGCTTGCACTAACGAACTGCAGAGGAGGAGGACACATACTTTTCTGAAAAATGGTTGCAAGTGTAAATGACAGTGCTTCATCATGAGTTCTTTGGCTGAGCAATTTAAATTACGATGCAATTCATGGTGAGGGGTGAGGTGTCCAGGTCGAGCCATTAACCAACATCACGACCATCATTCTTCGGCGTGTCTCTGATTGCCATTCCATTTCTTTGCCGTTAACCACAACCATTACTGCTAGTCTGCCGATTCTCCCCGACTGAACACTTCCCACGTGTTGGCTCTTCGTCCCTTTGGCGGATTCAAGCATAAATGAGCTCATTTAGATCCCACGAGGCCATTCAACTGACTGTGGGTGGCCAGTTGACTGGCCACTGAATTCGTTCAATCCGCACCATTTCACAGACATGCAGTTTTCAGAGTATAGTCTATGCAATTTGACGAATAAGGTTTGACACTTACCTATGTGGTTGTTGACGTGTTTTGCAGGCTTCAAGATGTGGAACGATGGCTTTTCTCAGTGCTGCTTCGTGCACAGGCGCTGGAACTCCTTCTTTCATTAGCTAATGTTGTATGCAAGGCTTCGGGACCCGATCTTCAGGTTGTGAACGCTGCATGCATGGTTCTATATTTTCTCAGCTATCGAGGAGGTGTTCACGTCTAGGTGGAGCTTATTGCATGTCCCTTGCATCGATCTCAGCTACTATTGACTCCATAGTATGTGTTCCAGATGGATCAGCTCCTACACGATTCCTGTAGGACATCTTGTAGCTGCTTCTCCTCCTGGGATGCATGCTAAAACGAGCAAGGTTATATTCACAGATGAAGGGTCCCGATGGAGCTTTGACAGGTAGAGTGTGCGAGTCTTTGTATGCTTGATTTGTCCCTTGGAAAAAAGGTTTCAATTTGAGGAAAACATGAATCTTTGCATGACTTTGCAGGAATACATAACCAGATTATTGCCATGGCTGTGGAAAGCGATGAAACCGGTGATGGATGGAAAAGAGGGGTGGTTGCAGGCCTCATCAACAGACTTCAAGGTTTAAATCCCTTTCCAGAATTGATTTTGGCTTGCCTGAAGGCTCTACAGGATGTTTCCTGTAGAAATACAGAATTTCCTATAGAAAGCCCCGAAACTTCATGTAGAAAGCTCAGAACTTCCTGTAGGAGGTTGAATCTTGGCCCGAATGTGTTCAAATCCTGGAAAAAGTGAATGGTCATGGAGGGAGTGTCTGTGAGGATGTCTAGTATCTTGGTATGGTCCCCTGTACTTGTTTTGCGCGACCTTCTTTATCTACACTGTATTCCCTGCAACATGCAATAATTCCAGAGATTAGACCTATTTTTTCTTTTTCTCTTCTTTTTTTTGTAGATTTTCAATCGATGCCCATTGACAAGCATGATGATGGCTTCTTCATCAACGGTCCTGATAAGGAATGAACCATTTTCATTGCATTTCTCCACTGTATATGGTCCTAACCATCTTGTCTTCAGCTTCCCTTTGAAATCCTTGTATCTTGAGTCATATAGCAACGCCCAATCTCCCGGCTGGAATTACTTTTCATTAAGTTGCTGGTCATGCCATATCTTCCTCTAGAGTTGAACTACTTCTGAGTGGAGGAGAGCCTGCATTCTATGTTCATCTAATCCATTCAGCTGCAATAATCTTTCACGTTGAGCATGGTTGAGATCTAGGTCCAGCTGAGCTACCACTCTCAATGTGTTGTACTCGAACTCTATGGACAACAAAGCTTTCTTCCCGTAGAGCAGCTAATAAGGTGTGAAACCTGTTGTAGTCTTCCAAGTGGTGTTGTAGGCCCAGGTAGCCTCAACTAGGTGATCTGCCCAATCCTTTCTACTGCTGCTCACCACCTTAGTCAAAATCCCTTCCAATGCTCTATTAGTGACTTCCACCTGCCCATTTGCTTGTGGATGATATGGGGTGGAAGTCCTGTGCTTGATCTTGTGATGAGTGAGCAAGTCTTCAATCAAGTTGGAGGTGAACTGGCTTCCTTGATTGGTGACTAACTCTCCTGGGTAGCCAAACTTGTAGAAGATATTTTCCCTTAAAAACTCAGCTACCTTGTCTTCTGTTCCTGCTTTGATTGCCTTTGTTTTTGCCCACTTGGTTAGATAGTCAATGCACACAATGATGTAAGATCTTTTCTTTGAAGGGGGGTTGATAAGACCCACAAAATCCATGCCCCACTTCTCAAATGGCTCGAAGGTCACTTGAGGTTGGAGAGGCATTTCATCCTTTGGAGTTGATTTCCCCATCCTCTGACATTGGTCACATTGGCTAATGTATCTTCTGACATCTTGATGAAGAGTAGGCCAATAGTAGCCTGCCTACAGAATTTTGAAGGCAGTCCTTTTTGCTGCAAAGTGGCCTCCACAAGGTCTGTCATGGCAGGTTAGGAGGATGTCAAATACTTCCTCTCCCCTAACACACCACCTCAAGATTTGATCTGGGCCAAGTTTAAACAGGTTGCCCCCGATCCAAGTGAATGGGGTGCTCTTCCTTACGATTCTGCTCTTTTCCTTTGAGGATAGATGCGGAGGGAACTGTGTTGAGACCAAGTAATTTGCTATAACAACAAACCATGGAGAGAGTACTGAGATAGCAAACATATGTTCATCTGGCATCTGGTCATACATTGTTCCTTCTTCACCTGCAGGCAAATCCAATCTAGACAAGAAGTCAGCAATAAAATTTTCCTTACCTGGCTTGTCGACAATAGTCAAATCAAATTGCTGCAACAAAAGTAATCATCTAATGATACAAGCATTGACATTAGGCTTATTCATTAAATATCTAATTGCAGCATGCTCAGTGTGTACAAATGTTTGATAACCAGTGATGTAGTGTCTGAACTTGTTTAAAGAATGGACTACAGCTATGAACTCTTTCTCGATTACAATATAGTTCATTTCTGCCTTGGACAAGTTTTTGCTAACAAAATATATGGCATATGGTAGTTTCTCCTCAACTTGTCCTAAGGCTGCCCCTATGGCTTTGCTCGAGGCATCAGTGTGGATGTGGAAAGGTAAGGCCCAGTTTGGACCTCTCAAGATCGGGGTAGACACCAGCTCATCTTTCAACTCATCCAGTGCCCCTTGACAGTTGTCAATCCATTTGAACTCAATGTCCTTCCCTAAGAGGCCAAACAATGGCAAGGCTAGCTTACTGAAATCTTTAATGAATCTTCGATAATATCCTACTAAGCCTAGGAAACTCCAAACATCCCTTACCTTTTGAGGAGGTGGAGCCTTTTGGATGATAGCAATCTTGTTAGGATCCACCCGTAACCCTTGCCGATAAATGGTATGACCTAGCACGGTCCCTTCAATCATCAGGAATTCACATTTTTCGGGACTGAGGGATAGGCTCATCTCAATACACTTGATTATAACTTTTCCTAGATTAGTCAATGCTTCTTAGAAGTTGGACCCATAAGGAGTAAAGTCATCCATATAGATTTCTACTGAATCATGGACCAACTCAAAAAATATGCTCAATACTGCTCTTTGGAAAGTGGCAAGAGTGTTGCATAGCATAAAGGGAAGGACTCGGTAGGCAAAGGTACCCCATGGACAAGTGAAGGTGGTTTTATCTTAGTCCTCCGAGCTTATTTGGATCTCATTATACCCGCTGAACCCATCTAGGAAAGAGGAGAACTTCTTCCCTACTAGTCCATACAAAACTTGATCTATGAAAGGAAAAGTGAAATGGTCTTTCTTGGTGGCTTTGTTAAGTTCTTGGTAATCTACATAGATTCTCCACTTCCCGTTCTTATTGAGCACAAGCACTAGAGGAGACCCACTCACTATCGGAGATAGGGTAGATGAATCCTGCATCCAACAATTTTTGCAATTCTTCTTTGACAATGTCTTTAAGGGCTGGATTCATTCTCCTTTGAGGCTGCCTGACTGGTTTACAATCTTATTTAATGTAAATTTTATGGGTACAGACCAAAGGATGTACTCCTTTCATCTCCTTATAGCTCCAAGCGAAAGCATCTAAATGATTGTTTAGTAAGCTACATAGCTCCTTCTCCTGGGAAGGAGATAGGGAGGAGCTAATCTTTAAAGTTCTTTCGAGACCAAACACCACATTATTAACTCTGGGAGAGGTCGGATCAGTCACACAAAGGTCCACTAAGGTGCTAGCCTAGGTATATTCCACCAGAGGTGGATTTTGAATCAAAGTCTCAATCAGATCATCCTCGGTTTGAGGGCCTCCCCTGGTGGTTTCTATTGTGCACAATGGTGCAGAGTAGACCTCATCCTCATCTCCTTCTTCCAACCAGAGTGGTAAATCATGTTCTAGCAGAGGTTGGGCAGGAGGATACAAGATTAGCTGCTTGGACATAGGCCCATTCTTGATGGTCATGTTTCCAGCTCAGCAACTAATGTAAGCATCCGCAGTGGCTAACCAAGGCCTTCCAAAAATGAGCGGGTATCCAATATGCTTTACCTTTGGCTGAAGGACTAAGAAGTCTGCAGGATACTCCCAAGAGTCAACAGAGACCAAGAGATCTTCCACAATCCCTTCGGGAGTCACAGTGGAGCGATCTGCCAACTGCAAGACTGTCGAGGTCTTCCTTAAGGAACTCTGAAGGTTGAGTTTAAGCATGGCGTCCTTGGTCATCACGTTAATGGCAGCCCCTAGATCAATCAAGGTATGGGGGATAATGGTGCCATTGATGCAGACATCAACTACAGACTCCTAGGGTCCAAATACTTTGGACAGATTACTTGCCCCAACATTAGATCAGACAGTTGTCCTATGACATTGATAGTCGAGGCATCTATCTTTCGCCTTCCTGGGTGCTTGAAACACTTCTCCTTAATGAATTTGTTTTATATTGGTACATCTTTTATGGCCTGGAGAAGTGGTATTTTCACACACAACTGTTTAAGTTCTCCCAGAAGTTCAGTCTCCTCTGGGTTTGGTTGCATGGTTACTGTTAGTCGCTTGGGAAAGGGTGGAATGGCTTTGGGTTCACTTTCCTGTTTCTCTTCCTCATCCTTTAGGGGAGGTGGTTGGTGATCTAGAAGGGTCTTCTCGGATCGCAGATTGATCTCATGGATCTCCACAGCATAGGTAGGGCATGTTGTGTCCCTAGTGTATACCTGCTGGGCCTGTCAGTTGTTGGGGTTCGGGTTCGATTGAGTAGGCATCTGGGGTTGTCTTGAAGGAGAAGGAGGTAATGGTTGTGGCTGAGCTAGTGGTGGAGGAAGAATGGCGGGAGGAGAGTTGTATTGGGGCCTCCACCTCAGTTGAGGTGCATTCCACTAAGGTTGTGGCTGGGCATGTGAGTGAAACGAATGAGCAGTGGGTTGAGCATGGTATTGAGGTGGATAAGACCACGGAGGAGGTGAGGACCAGGAAGGATGAGCAGGGGGACCCCAAGAAGGCATGTGAGCAGATTGGTTGGGGCTATAATAAGCTTGGGATGTCCCTTGCATCCCCTGCTGGTAAGGTCCGGGCCCATGTGGCCTCCTTTGGTTGAGGAAGTAGAGAGGTTCAATGGTTGCCTTAGTCCCTTGGTACATGGCTTTAAATCTAGGCAAGGTTGGGCATTGGTTTGTGGGGTGGTTTTCCTCACAAACAAAACATACTTCTACTGACACTCGTTCTTAGGGTGCTTCCTCGTACATCTAGGACAAAAAATGGCCAAAGCCCTCTCAGCTTCCTCCTTCTTTTGTTGGATTCAAAAGGTATCAAGTTGCATGGAAATGGTTTGTCTCATCTCACTTTTGAGGTCTTCCATCTAATTAGCAAACTCATGCATGGAGAAGGTAGTACTAGCTGAAAGTGGATTCCCCCTACCTCTTTTCCGGGCTGTCCTAGAGTGGTTTCTAAACATAGTCTTTATGTCCTCATAAGGTAGTTGGTAGATGTATCCTCCAGCTGGCATGTGAAGGGTATCTAGAAGGTCTTCAAGGACTCCTCGGAGCAGAACCATCTTTAGAGATTCAGGGCCAAGTGTGCACCTGGACCGTTTATAGCTAAGTTGGAACCTTTCCTCGTAATCTTCTAAAGATTCATCATTTCCCATGGTCATCCAAAAGATTTCTCCCTTTGTTTCTTTTAACCTACAGTAGTCTTGGTATTTGTTGTTAAAGGCTTGCTGCATCTGAGCCCAAGTTGTGATACTGTTTCTAGGTAACCCCATGAACCAGCGTAATGCTGCATCCTTGAGGGTAGAGGGAAAGAGTTTCAACTTTTGCTTGTCTTTTGCATAGTCATAAGTTCGATAAAGGACACCAAACTCAAATAGGAAGGTATTAGGGTCTTTAGTGGTCAATCCATGGAAATGAGTTAAGGTTGAGGGACTTATGTTCTTCATCTTCATGTCCTCATTGGTCTCTCGGATGGGGAAAGTACCTTCTATTCTCTCATCATCGTTTCTACCATTTCTGTTTTCGGCCATGGTCTCAAAAGGAATGTTTTCTTGCTCTTCTTCTATTATAGGATCTTCGTATATCTTAGGAGGTTCACCTATAGGTTCTTCTGGTTCACTGCCACCAAAGAAGAGAGAAGGGTGACTTAGTGAAGTGGTGGGGGTGTTGGGTAGGAATTTTCCGGTGTTATCTCTATTCCTACGAGGCATGAAAAGATTTTTGGTTGCTTTTTCTTTTTTCTGATTGTATCTGCAAAACTGAAACAGATAGAATTGAAACTAACTGAAATATATCTTGTGGAATTGAAATGAAAGTAGGAAAGGACTAATCTATTTTGCTGAAATCAAATTACGAGAATGAAATGCTAGACTGCGCTTGCAGAATTGAAATTCTATTCTACGCTTGCAGAATTGAAATTGCGGAATTGAAAGGCTAATCTATGAAAGTAGGAAATGTCTAATTTACTTTTGCAGAAATGAAATTGCAAAATGGAACTGAAATAAACTACTTAGCAGAAGGTTAGAGTAGGGAAATAGAAGAAAAGTAGCAATCACAAATACCCTGATGCTTCCTCGGTAGCAGCGCCAAAAATAATGGTGGGCTCCAGTATTGTAGCAATAATGCTACAACTCCTGGGACTCCCTTCTTTACTCTTATCAACTCGGTAGTTCGTAACAAACTTGGAAGCGACGGTGCTGTATGCACAAGTACTAGCTTTTGCCGCAACTGTCACTTAGTCAAATGGCACAAGTCCGCTAGGAGCTTAAGCCAACTTCTATGAGCTCTTAGAAGAAGCTTTTTAACTGATGGATGAATGCTAACTCAAAGGAGGTTGATCTACTTGTAGAAATAAATTGGAAAGAAGAAAGGAAATGTAAACCCTAGCAAACCCTAATTTTACCAGCTAGCCCTACTGATGCAAGAAAGAGGATGCAAGCTACTAAAAGAGATGCCATTGATTTCTAGGAAAGTAAATACATGTATCTAAGCTACTTCTACAGTAACATATGAAAAAACATCTTTTTGTATTTTTGAATAAGTTGCCAGAATTATTATGCATGTAATTTGACTATTTTTTACTGTCTAGAGGTGGATTGGAGAGAAGAAATTCTTGGAGGAGGTCGGGAAGGTTCAGAGAGGGCCTAAGGGGTCCCTATCACCCTTCCATAGAGTTTCATAGAGTTTGGCTATCAAGAAACCTCATTCGTGAGCCTCTACAAGAAGTCTGCAAGGGTTCTACAGGATGTCTGTGATTTTCTACAGGATGTCTGTAATTTTCTACAGGATGTTCAGAAATGAGATTTTGGAGGATGGATGGAGAGAGAAAGGTGAAGGAGTGAATATGGAGGTAGGATAAGGGTTGGAGGTGGTCCAGGACTTGGTGGATGGAGTTGAGGAAAAGATGTAGATGGCTGGATTTGTTCAAGGAAGATTGAAGCAATGTTGCACAAAAATTAGGGTTATGTGAGAAAATGGCAAACGTGAGGCAAGGATTCTAAGCAGAGGATGAAGTAGGTGGGATTGATGGAGAATGGGCAGATAAAGAAGGATAACAGGTGCTCTGCAAGTTGTTTTTCTGACTGAACCAACAAAGACTTGTAAAATCTGAGACCTAGCTACGTTGACCTAATCTGATCTAGCTAACAGTAAAGAGCATGAACAAAAGTTTTATTTGCAAGGAAACCATGTATATTAACTATGCAACGAAGCATCCAAGAATTCAAAACATGTAACCAACTTCTGCAAATGAAAATCAAACACTAATGATTACATGGCAAAGCAAAGTCAGTGTTTTTGTGGGCAGCAAGGTCACCTTGATTACAGCTCGTGATCCCACTAAGGGAGAAGTGAAATCAGAGGTGCTTGATGGCCTTTTTCTGGAGCTTTTCCCTGTCAATAACCTATCAAATCTATCTGAACATCAAACATCTTTCTAATCATCAACAGTGACCTAGTTAATCAACAAGATTTAATCTACTTAACAGAAATGATTTTGCAAATACATAAAGGACAAATAACAATACATAAAGGAGGCCTTAGCACTCGGGTTGGGCCCAACCCCAAGAGCTACAAGCTCCTATAAAGGACTCAGATCTGATGCCAAGTAAAGTTGCTTCTCATTATTCAAAAATAATCATTACAAGAAAGTTATACAATTGTAGCTACAAGAAAACAAGCTGAGCAAAGGACAACATTATAGTGCAAATACCAACAGTTCCAAAAGTAAACTATGAAGGCTGAGGCCTTCCTATTCATACACTATGAGGGGCCTAGCAGCCCTCCTAAATTCAAGGGACTTGGCTGTTCCAACTGCTAGTAAACAATCACTCTTCCCAAAGCTGCTCGGCTACCTTTAGAACTCATTTTGGTGGCCTGGTGAGCTCGAAGTTGAGGGTGGAGATTTCGAGGAAGGCCATTTAATGCAAGAGACAACCTCCCTATGAATCCTCACCTCAAGCTTGGCTATCATATGACCTGTAATTGCTTGGTTTTGCTCCAAAATTTGTTCAAAAAGCCTGAAATAACCACGTATTAGCCTCCTAGGTAGAGTAACCACCCTTATTCATTCAAATAACATAAACATATTAAAAAAACATGCATAATCTATGAAAAATGGAGGATTTAACAAGGACAATTAGGCAAAATGAGCCCAATAAGTTACCTAATTTGGGGCTCATCAGAGACTACCCTCAAGGGGAAACCAATCCAAAATCATGGTCAGAGCTTACCATGTAGGGGACCCAGCTTGTAATTCCCATGTTTGAGAGTTTTTTGAGAAAAACAAAATGCAAAAAGACCCCAAACAACGACAATTGCAACTGAAAACTACAAAAAATACCCTAGTTTTCCGTGTGTCTAAGAACCTGAATAATGAGCCATAGCCTGCTAGGTGTCGGCAAGTGGCAAAGTATGCTCCATGATGAGATACCTGTAAGCATACAAATCTTCAGCGTCATGTTGTTGTCCACTGGCTGTGGCTTCCGTCTGCGCCTTGCCACCTGGAGTGCTCGTCTCGGCTATCATATTCCCATTAGCACCAAGGGTGTTGTTCATCCCATTCAGAGCTGCTGGATCAGAGCGTGGAGCTTCCGTCCTATTCATAGCATCACCCTGAGAGCTACTATCATGAGTGTTCCACCTGCTAGTGCCAGTCCTATCTGGAATGATGCTAGCCAAGACTACAGTGCATTTTGGCTCCTCTCTGAAGGTGATAGAAAAGTTGGCTATAATACAGGGGTGTTCCAGGGTGCATCTGAATTGAAACTAGTTGGAGTGACAGGGATTCATCATTGGCACAAAGTCATCATGGGGGTGTTGGGTTTCCACATTACGCTGAAGGCCAGCCCTCTGGGCTTACCCTCTACCACTACGAGTGTTGGGATACCATCCCGTGCTGTGATTAGCAGTCGAAGGCGAGGAGGAATCCGCCCAAGTCGATTCAGACAGGGACAATGAGGGAGGGCGAATTTCTCTCCCTTTGTTGCTTCCCACTGCGTCTTCTCATTCTATGCCTTAAGCGGGGCATATTTTCTTGGTGAATATCGATACGTTGGCTGCTTGGAGTAGGAGAGGGGATGGAATGGCTCGTGGAGGTAGGGGAGTGAGGAATTCAACTAATAGTCATGGAATTGAGGGTTGAAGTGGAAATTCTATAGCAGCAAAGTGAGTTGTGTGAGAAGTGGACACCTTCGATTATCTCAATGCAGCGAAGGAGCTGACATCTTCTCCCTATGGCTTTTTGAGAGCTTGGCTCTACCACTGCAGGGAGGTAATTATAGGCCAAAGGAGGCATAACAGGAGTAAGGAACTCAACATTCTCTATCTTAAGGACTAGAAGTAGGTAGGCTCGGCTCTCTCCCGTCATTAATGTTAATGTTTTTTGACTTTCAAGCAGGATTAAAACGCCATAAATTATGGCAGTGGGCGTCTTGGTAGTAGCGCAGGTGGCCATGTGGCCATACCACTTGCTCACCCAAATGAACAGTGTTGTACTAGCACCATTAATCACCTGCATCAGGGGAGCATAAATTGTATTTTATTGACAATTGATTTTTCCAATATATCCAACATATGAATAAGAGAGGGAAAATAACAAATAAACTTGGAAATCCATTAAGAGATGGATCAAGTATTTTGCAAATAGGTGCATTTAATATGATACAATAATACCAACATTATTAATGATTCTCAATTAGAAACGTATATATATATATATATAGCCAACTAATGAATATAAATGTACAATTTGTTATTGGCACAGAGTCATCATGGGGGTGTTGGGTTTCCACATTACGCCGAAGACTAGCCCTCTGGGCTTGCCCTCTACCACTGCGAGTGTTGGGATACCATCCTGTGCCATGATCAGCAGTCGAAGGCGAGGAGGAATCCGCCCAAGTCGAGTCAGACGGGGACAACGAGGGAGGGCAAATTTCTCTCCCTCTGTTGCTTCCCACTGCAGCTTCTCATTCTGTGCCTTAAGTGGGGCATATTTTCTTGGTGAATATCGATACGTTGGGTGCTTGGAGTAGGAGAGGGGATGGAATGGCTCATGGAGGTAGGGGAGTGAGGAATTCAACTAATAGTCGTGGAATTGAGGGTTGAAGTGGAAATTCTATAGCAGCAAAGTGAGTTGTGCGAGAAGTGGACACCTTCGATTATCTCAATGCAACAAAGGAGCTGACATCTTCTCCCTATGGCTTTTTGAGAGCTCGGCTCTACTACTGCGGGGAGATAATTATAAGCTAGAGGAGGCATAACAGGAGTAAGGCACTCATCATTCTCCATCTTAAGGACCAGAAGTAGGTAGGCTCGACTCTCTCCCCTCATTAATGTTAATGTTTTTCGACTTTCAAGCAGCATTAAAACGCCATAAATTATGGCGGTGGGCGTCATGGTAGTAGTGCGGGTGGCCATGTGGCCATGCCACTTGCTCACCCAAATGAACAACGTTGTACCAACACCATTAATCACCTGCATCAAGGGAGCATAAATTGTATTTTATTGACAATTGATTTTTCCAATATATCCAACATATGAATAAGAGAGGGAAAATAACAAATAAACTTGGAAATCCGTTAAGAGATGGATCAAGTATTTTGCAAACATGTGCATTTAATATGATACAATAATACCAACGTTATTAATGATTCTCAATTAGAAACGTATATATATATATATATAATTAACAAAGGAAATTGTCATAGAAAGCAGGTTCTTGGGACCCCTCTTCTACATAAGGTGAGTGAGAATGTTCATAGCATGGATTCTGTTATTGGGTGTACATTCACAATGTTGACTAATGATAGGAAGAAAAATGGCATTATCCTAGTGAAATGATGTGGTAGCTAACATGGTCGTGACAATGACTTAGTGATGATGTGTCATGTAGGCAAGTCACATGTGACATGTTGATTTGGAGTTTTAAGGTGGTCAAGTAGGCCATATTAGTATTATGCATGCCACCACTCAGAAATAGACATGTGGTGATGGTGACATCACTGGCTAATGTGGCACTCCTTGAATTTTTGCAATGGGGTTCATGTTTAGTGGTCTCTTCTCATTTTATGACAATTCCAAAACTATTGGATAAACCACGAAAAATGGAAAAGATCAAAAGAGAAGGAGTAGTTGGCGGTTCCACAACTATTGGAGTCAACGTGTGGGGGCATGTGCAATACTGCTAATTCATCAAACTCGAGAAACAATGTTTGGAGAAAGTGTTTGGTTAGTGTGGTCACTTTGTCAATAGGAGCTAGGAGGTAAAGAATTTTCATGACACCAACAATAGACTAGAAGTTTGAACCCCAAGTTATTCCAAAAGGGTGCAGTGTAGTTGAGGTCCCATAAGATGGAGCTCGGGAACAAGAAATGTTTTAACATTGTATGTTAACAACAAAGTATCACCTTGAAGTAATTTTATTTGTAAAGGAACGTTTGATAAATTGGGATGTGGTAAGTCCTTTGTCTCGCCCCCTCAGGCATATGATGCTAAGACTTAAGGGAATGAGAGCTTGGCATGGGAAAGTGAATGTCGATTGAATGACTCAAATGAAGCAATGGGTGGTCCTCCATATTTGTGCTACGCATGCATTCAGTTAACTTATCACCATATGAAAATGATATAAAGAATGAAGCACATGAAAGCTAGGCTTATAAAGGTATCAATGAAAAGGAGGTTTAATGTAAATTGGTGAAAAGGGGCTAACATTGGTATCATAGCCAATATTGGTAAAATCATATTAGAACACCGAAACTATAGTTTGAAAGAAAATGTAGTACAAATCAACAAAATATTTCGATGAAGTGATGAGCACCAAATTCAATTATGAAATCCAAGGATATAATTGTGTAGTCAAATAGTTGAGGATTGCATGATTATTAATTTAGCCTAATCATAACAAGCAATGGATAATTTCCCATGGTGGAAGTAATAAGTGACTACACAATTAATAGTGGCATACCTCAAGAAAACTATTCAACCAAAAGATGATTGAAGTTTGAATGGTTACATGAGATTTGTAGGAAGAACTTCGGTTTGAACCAAATGAGGAACACCTGTAAGAAACATAAAAAAATATGGTCATACACGTATGAAATAGTAACACCGTAAGAGAGAAGAATTATAATACAACCCTCATTCTTACCCTAGAAAAGTACTAGCAAAAAAACGTTACCCAGAAAGCATGCAAAAGAAGCTTGCAAATAAAGATGGGACATAGATACCCTTCTTGCGAAAACCAAGTTCAAGTTATAACCTCTCTTAGATTTATCGTCTCGTGAGTATGTGAAGAGAGGTTTATCGAGGCTCACCACCTTCTAAACTTGATGAATAGTTGTATTCTCCACAATGTTGGAGGTATCCTGTATCAACAAGAGGAAACCTTGATAAACTAAGTACGTCATTAACTTATTACGATGAATGTGAGAGTTTAATTAGGTAACTATCGGCTAAATACCTAAATGGATTCCCTTCATGTAAGTTGAGTTCCTGAGTCCACCATGAGAGTTGCAGAGCAACTAGAGAGAAAATACCATTGGCAAAATGAAACCCTTTGTGATTTAGAGTTAGGAGGAGTAGTTACACAACTGCCACTTTGAGCCAAGACAGTTAGATCTTGGGTAAGAGATCGCATGGTGTTCATGAAGCCAGTTGTTTCCAAATACAAAGTGTTGAGATTCAAGAATGGGAAATAATCAATGTTGATAAGACTAAGGTACAGGAGAGGACAAATACGAAACCATGGGTGGCGAAAAGAAATCGTAGTATATCCTATAATTGCACTTCGGTGTAATCTTTGGTTATAAAAGACCTTGTATAATAGCAATGAATTAAATATAATTTGGATGACAAAGTGTAAGGGCACCTAGGGTGAGGCTAACCATACTTGGGATTGAACGATAACCTAGCCACAATCATATTTCTGAGAAGAGAATTAAGGATTGGTAGGTTCAAAAAGTGTAATAGTTTTGAAATGATGTCAAACAATATGCATATTAGCATAGGTAATCAATAGAAGAATTCTATTTTTTAATGATAAAGTATTCATTACAATAAATTAATTAGGCATGTGTATGAAATAATTTTTTTTTATGGTTAGTAACATTTATGCTGCTAATATGTAGGTTATAAGAGCACACCAATCTTATTTGTGTAAGATTCTTGAAGAAGGTTGAAAGTAGAAGCGTTGCATGGGCTATGCAGAGGAAAGGATGTTGAGATGAAAATTAATTTGAGAGCTAATTCAAGTTGTGCATTGCGATGAGTGACATCCATAACAAAAAAATGAAGAGTTCCTTACAGACAATAGGTTCGTTCTTGCATAATAGGAAGTCATTGGTTCCATCATAGTGATGTATGATGTAAAATCTGGAAGTGGGTGCCACATGTAATTGGGTGCTTGTTGAATGAATTGGTGCTTTACAAGTTGTTTAGGTGTTTTCAA
>Ga0181464_1000459_pt2 | contig 15471 bp, 11 predicted proteins | sample InSIn2gowninarea_FD_119074 | JGI IMG/M metagenome (GOLD analysis project Ga0181464, IMG submission 119074) | Clean room microbial communities from NASA Spacecraft Assembly Facility at Jet Propulsion Laboratory, Pasadena, California, USA -... ...
AATTTTAATTATTTATTTTTTAAAAATCACTTCTCATAGTTATTCGTAATTTTGTTGATATACAAATATAATTATTTATATTTTTGATAAGGAAATAAATTCTTAAATATTATTAATAATTTATTAGTATTTAAATTTTAATTATTAAAAATAAAAAAAAAAAATTATCCAATTATAATTAATGATAATATAGTTTTTTAAAATTAAATTATCATTTATTAACCCAATTTATGCATTTAAAAATGATTATATTTTATTTGAAGAATGATTCGAAATGGAAAAAATAACATTTACAGCTCTTACAAACACATAATTCAAAAAGAGAGCCACGTTATTGTTCTAAGTCATATGACATGCAATGTTAAGTGAGAACAATACATTGAATGTAATTTATTAAAATGAATGTGATATGGGAGAAAGTAGAAATCCAGAAATGACATTTACAATGATTTGGTTTTTGGCTCTCATGAGCGCATAATTGGAAGAGGGTGTGAACTTCTTTTTCTAAGGCTCAAGGCCTATGTCATACGATATCAATTAAGAATAGTACATTGAATGTATTAAAAATGAGTTTAATACCCTAATTAACTGAGTAAGACTATGCTCGAGGATCTTTATCAAAGAAAATCTAATCACCTGTTGCTTTAAGTGAAGCAAGATGGGAGGATTCTGAGGATTCTAGCCTGACTCTTTATTAACCTAAACGATAAAAGGGAATACCTACACTAACATTTGTTTTGTCTTCAGTCCGTCAATCCTTGAAGAATCTTCTTCGCAACATACCTGCATGCACGCACAACATCAGCAATATTGTTTCCGATGTCTATTCATCTATATATATGGCATAGCTACAAAAGGGCAATAGAAGCCCAACTGAAATATTAGGAATGTTATTGTTCTTACCTGCCGAGCATCATAGTGGTGGCTTGTGGATTGGTTCCAGGACCGTTTGTGAATGTTGAGGCATCCACAATCCCGAGACCCTCGACTCCGTTGACCTGATATTTCTGGTTAACCACATAGCCAAGTTCACATCCTCCATGGAAATGCTAGATTGTGTTCAACGTATCGCTGCAGATCTGAGCCACGGCTGCATCATCCAAAATGTTCTTTAGTAATGGCTGCCCAGTGAAGTTGAAGTCATGAGTGGAATTAGCATTAAATCTATGAGTGGAATTAGCATTAAATCTATGCAGAGACGGTGAGTTAAAGAGTTTATCTATGAACCTCACACCCTGCATGCATCTCTGGAGGTCCAGAGGGTGAGAATAGTAGTTGTATCAGACAGATGGATTGTCTTGAGGATTCGTGCTACGTAGTCGAAGCTGTCCTCTGGATAAGGGAAATGCCAGCTTCTCAAAAATGACTTCTCTATAAACGTTGTTTTTTTTGAAGGATAGGGTGCCATTGACGAAGGTGCTCAAAGACTCGACGTAATTTTGAGAGGCTTTAAGGATACCCACTGCTTGTATAGTGTAGAATTGGTCAGATAACCAGTTTACGGATGCACGCATGTTGTCTTGAACCCTTTGGCCTACCATGGGCGCATCTAGAACTAGAGGAATATTGAATTCGTTTAGATGTTTGGATGGGCCAATTCCGCTCAAAAGGAGCAGCTGGGGGCTGTCTAAGGCTCCTGCAGTAAGGATTACCTCGCTGGAGCTTGACGTTTCACTGAGGAAAGATTGGTAAGACCGACCATGGCGGTCCATGAATTCAACTCCACTGGCTCTCGGCTTTGGAGCGGAGCTATCCTTCAGTTTTGCATGATCCAATTCATCCATAAAACACTCAATCTATATTTGCATGACCAAATTCATCCTCAAAACACTCAATCTATATTTACAGATCTGGCTGTAAAGCTATTATTCTAATATCGATTGTAAATAATTGAAAATTACGTTAATATATTAGCAAGGAAAGGTGTGAAATGGCAGAACTGTGCTGGAGAAATATAAAACGTAGTAACAATGTCCTGTCTTTAAATGAATTACCTTCGAAGAGAATCCTGCTAACGGTAGCATTGACAAGGACTACGATATTGTCAGGATTGGCTGACTTGAAAAGATCTGTTGCTGTGTGTCTTTTGCCTTTGTTGTCGAAGGTGGATGCACTGATCTTGGTTCCATCCAAATGATCCAAAGTATATCCATTATATGGAAGAACCCCTGCTTCCAGGAGGCCATCTCTGATAGCCAACGGCCAAGGCGACAGTTCATACGGTTTGAAGGCATTCTGCTTTTCCACCCATTCATACGACTCCTCTACAAGTCCCTCGTCCCATCCCACATTATGAACATATTCGGAGCCTGCCCTATTATAGAAGCCCGCACTGATAGAAGTTCCACCGCCGAGAACTCTCACTCTCACATTACTCACTCCATCCTCTGAAATGAACGTCTGCACTATGGAAGTGTAATTGTCGGTCTCAGCCAATGGCTTTCCAAAAGCGTTGGTGTTTTCAATCTCAGGATTTCCATAAGGAGATCCTCCCCTTTCCACCAGCAAAACTGAAAACTTGCTAGACAGCATTGCGGCTAAGGGGCAGCCGGCTGTTCTATTGATGCCTCCAAAATCTCTGTAACAACATTAGGGAGAACCACCTGGTCTGGACTTTAAAGGAATCTCATTTTCTATTTGGTGTGGAGGCTCCGATTGGAAATAATGGAACCAGTTTCCCAATGATGGATAAATAGGAAGGATAAGTGGTTGATTCTCTAATATAATTATAATGGATGAATGATTTTAATCTAAAAAATAAAATTATGAACAAGTATCTTATCCCAGGAAATTTCCGCTTTAGTGTAACTTTTGATGATCTTTATATAGAAATAGGCATATAGATGACTCTATTGGTAAACAAAGACATTTATTCATATGATAATTACTTTGTTCAAGTAGTTGAACAAAGTAATCATGAAAACATTATTACACTATTCTTCATATATATCATAGACATAAATATGATTGAAAGAATAACAGTCCCTAGACATTCAATAATGATAAGTATCAAGACATATGTTTAAACACATACATATATCCAATGATAGCAAGATTAAATAAATGTCGATTCACATGAAGTAATTAAGCAAGAGCATAGATAATAGTACCATATGTTATTTGGATCACCCCTGATATCAATCGCATTCAAATTCCTTTTAACTAAGAAACACTTCCACAACAAGGCAGTAGTGCACATCTCATCGAAGCTTTCTTCGTTAAAACTCAGAACACTGGCCGAGTCTTTAAAAAATATGTCAGAAGCACAGTAATGTGACTTACTGATTTTAGTTTATACAAAAACTGAGGACCCTTTCTAAAAGCATGAAAGATCTTATAAATACTAACTAGACTAACTAATTATGAAATAAAAATGCTATTAGATGGTATAACTAAATCATGAGTATCTCCTCAAAATAGGCTTGTTTGCAGTCGGCAGCATGATTCATTGTTTCGAACGATCTTCCTTTGGCAGACGAGAATGAAGTTGGGCTGAGTATGTGGCATCATGGTATTCTAGAATCATGTAACTGATCGCATCGGTTAAGCATTTGAGTGCGACCCTTTGACTGTATGGTTTAACTAATAAAATCCAAAAGGTATCCCAAGTTAAACTTTGGATGCCAGTGATTAATATTCCATTCTTCTCCAATTCTTGATTGCATGTTTGTTCCAATACTTTAGCTGACGGCAGCGTACCTAGAGTGCATTGTGAAATCAAGTTATACAGATAAAGAGTGTCATTGATTAACTCAATTAAATTACTGGTTGATAATCTGCATCTTGAGGTTTCTCTTTCTGCCTTCATCAGTTGTGACTGCCATTCTAGGAAAAGAATTTCTTTGTGTGATTCTAGAATTTTAGGCAGATTCGTGGCTTGCCCTTCACTAGTGTCTTGCCAAGCAAGAAAGTTGGTTAAAGTTTCATCGGCCTGTTCCAAATCGTGCTTGGCATCGACTAATTTGTTAACTATTGATGCAGTAATTTCACAAAGGGGCTCAACCAAAGAAATGTTATGACATAGCAGTTTTAGCTGTGTAATCAATGCTTTATTGATCTGGAGAGCTTCAGACTTGAAATCTGATGGTTGAGGAAGACTCTTGAACTTTTCTACTTGGTGTGACAGATGAGCGATTTGCTCATCTTTCATCTTACTCATTTGTTTATTCATTGTCCTCAACCTAGCCAATGCTTCGGATAATTCCTTTTGTTTCTGTATTACGCTTAAGTCTATCCTCTGCTTCTCCTTGAGAAATTTCTCATTTAATTGATTGTTTATCTGCTACTGTGTTGATAGTTGTTGTTCTAACTGTTCTATTTTTTGCTGTCTTTCGGACACCTGCGACTGCAATGAAGTAATTGTTTGGTCTCTTTCCTTAAGTAGATTGCTTACTTCCAAGGCTTTATCCATAGTGGTTGTCGAATAGGCTCCGACATACTGAGAAAGTTTTGTAAGGTCATCTGAAGGATTAAATTCTTTCCACACCACATTAGCCATCTCTGTTTGTGCTGGTAAAATGGAAGATTGATCAAGTTTTCTCCTTTTCCTTTGTCAGGAATCTTCTCTACAGCAGGAGGTTTGTCAACAATTTGTCGTTCAGGCTCGCTTGACTGGGTTGTTGGGGTAGTAGCTAACAAGTCCAGAGGCAGAGTTTGCAACCTCTATTCTCTGAGCCTATTGAATTCTACCAGCCCTTCATCTTTATATTTCATTTTGGCCAATGTTTTTACCTGAAATAATGATTAAGTTGAAGAAAATAGGTCGTCAAGTTCATCTTTTTCATGATCAAACTTTGTAAGTTTGGCTTGTTCAAGCACATTATAGGAACTTTCCTTGGATCGTATTTCCTGTTATGGATGGTTGCAAGATTGAGCATGTTTATTTTTCCTGCCTCCTTCTCCCCATGTTTGTAATCATGTAGGATGTAAACACCACACCTCAAAGGAAATGTAGGCCACACTTGCTTTTTAGAATTCCTAAGAGTTTTGGATGTTCCTCCTATTGTTATTTATTCGACCAACTCTCGAGCCAACAACTTATCAGGTACATACAAAGGAAGGACATGGGGTCTTGCAAGGCTACCATAAACCCTTATATATGTGAACTTTTCTTCCCCAAACCAATTCCCTACAGTAGTCAAGTCAATGCCTGCTTCCTCGGAAATCCTTAGGGCAGGCTTATTAAAAGTGGCATAATAGATAGGTAACATGAAACCATTACAGATTTGGTACAAGTGGTCTTTATAGTGTGCCTTTCATAACATCTGATGATAAATGTGGATTGGCGTAGGGTCTTGTGCAGTCCATCTCCACCCGAGTACAGGATGTTCAGAATTAAAGCAAAGAATATCCATAATATAAGCACTGTAATAAAAAAGGGGAATGATTCTGGTGGTTTTATATGCATTTTATCTGAAGTCAAGAATTGCAGTGGCTAATTTATTGGAAAATATGTTTTCCCAATCCATCACATAACTATTAACCGCTGCTTCCATTAAAGGAACCATTTCAATAGTGAACTTTGCATAATCATGAATTCCCCACATTCTACACATCATTGCCCTAGCATAGCAGTAAGGAGATGATAATGAATCGATAGAGTACTTACCTGATGATTCATGTTTGTGTTTTGTGGGATTCTATTTCCATTGCTTAATTGGGGTTGATTAAGTCTCATTCTCTTCTGCGAATTTTTCCAGAAATACTTTGGTGTATTTCTTTTCAGGTTCGGGTAAGTGATACATCTTCCTTAATTCGTTAGGCTGAAATGAACCAAAAATTCTTCCGTCAACTGTGCAAAACATTCTATTTGAAACTGGAATTTCTTCAACCACCCATCTGACTACATCTGTGTATGGAAGAATTTTCTCCCGTGTTGCTATCCTGTGCAAATATGAGTCAGCTAAATATTTCAGGGAAGCTTCTGATTTATTAGTTGAGTTTGCAGTAGCTTCTTTCGACACTTCCACACGCTCCTCTGCTTCAATTAAATTGTAGATAATTTGCCAACTTGTATTTCCAAGGCCAAGACACATAGTTTTTAAACCTTTTTTACTTGGTCCTGGATCACTGGTGGGCTGCACTGTTGCTGTAGGAGCCATTGCTGCCACAAATTTCTTGGATTTCTTTCCCATTTGTTTCAAATTTGTTATTTTGGTAGAGTTTTGCGTAAGGAATGAAACCAATGTGACACAGAGAATGGCTAGTATGAGCCAATATGAAAGAATTATATCGGTTAGCGGATAATAAAGGATTATAGTGAAACTGCTGCAGATACAATCTAAAGGAAAATCTGGCATAACTGCTTCATTAATTGGCCATTTAACATGTCAATCATAGTAAAGGAGTTTTTAAATACCCATCATATCATTTATATGATGAACGATCCATTCAAGCCTGACTTAGACTTTTTGACGGATAATCAAAAGTAAATCGCAATCGATGATTGGTAACGTGAATGGGAAGGCTTTAATAATAGTCCAAAATATCTTTTGATCACCAAAAGGAGATAGAATGCATGCAAGCCTTTTAAATGTGTTTCGAAACATGCGCCTTGATTTAATGCATTGCAATCAGGGATGGGTTTGGGTCATGCTACTTATGCCATTGCAAAATCGCCGATCGCCAATGGCGATACACTTTATCGCATCGAAGGATTTGAATGTGTCTTAAAAATGAATTGGGTTGCTACCCCCAATTGCTGATAACCATATCGCATCGGAGAAATAAGGGATGGTCTTTTATTATACTTGCGATTCTCCTTTACTGATATCCAATAGTTATTTGCTTTTCAGATTGGAGTGAGTCAATGGGTCTTTTATATATGTTTTCCTTGTTATTGTGATATGCGATCTTGCAATCGCTTTATCACAATAATAAAGAACTTAATAGAGTTTAGGCTTCTGTGATCCATATCAAGTTAGAGAAAGATTCTTCGGCGAAAATCACATGGGATACCATTTGTCGACGCATTTCGAACCAACCAGTGTGGTTCATCATGAACCACACTGGTTGGTTCGAAACGCGTCGACAAATGGTATCCCATGTGATTTTCGCCGAAGAATCTTTCTCTAATAAAGAACTTATAATTATTTATGAGACCCACATTATTTCTATTCAAAAAAGGTTTATTTTTAAAATATATCATTTCCATTAGACCTTTTGATGAGGGTTCTTCTAATGATGAGTTAATACCAATTTATTCACACATCTATGTTTAAAATGGACCCATTTTGTATTATGATTTTTTAAAGAAAAAACTTATGAAATGGGGGGTTGTTGTATAGCACAACACATTCCTCCTCCAACTACAATGTAATCATATTTTCTTGCAGTTGCTTTCTTCGCATCTATAGTCATAAACGAAAACAGAAAACCTGCAAATCGTCACAGCCATCATACCAGACCATCAACTATATAATTCAATCATATCATATCACACCATCGACTATATAATTCAATCATATCATCAACTATATAAAGAGACATTAATCCAATATGTTCATACCCGAGGGTGTTGTCGTTGCCTGAGAAGAGGATAAGCTTCTCAACATCATTAGCATGATGGATAGAATAAAATTCACAACCCTTATCATCGTCATATTTCTCACAAGGAATTCAACTCATTCACTCTTTTTTAAGATGTGGTTCAATTTCAGAGTGTCTATCTATAAGCGCTTGCCCTTCGATTTTCCATCCATCTCTAGAAAATAATTATCACACACTATTGTAGCCATAGTATTGTAGAGATGAATCAAACCAAGCACATAGAAATCAAACCACACAGTCCATGAAATCAAAAAGGTAAGCATTAGCGTTGCTATATATCTTTGACATTTACCCAATCTTGCCATTCTCATTTCAGTCTTTCCTTTTTCTCTGCATTCTTGTTCATAATTCACCACATGTTTTGTTAACTTCTCTACGTTAGAGTGAATAATTCAATTCACATTTAGTTGTATTACATGCTTTGGAACAAAAAAATAGTTCGCTCCCAATACGGAACGATAATTCATTTATAGGTTGTTATTTCCTCTACCTCACCATAGACTTCTTCCTTTCCCTTCATTTTTGTAACAATTCAATCCATTCTTCGCAAAAGAATTTTGTAGATGTTGATGGAAAAAACGCTCCCCCACGCATCGTTTAATTAATTCTAGTATTGAAAATGGAGTTTTCTTTAGTGCGACTTTTTGTTCCTTTCTCAAGCATTTATTTCAAAAAGCTCTATTTCCAACAACTAACTCAAAATATTTCATGCGCCGCTGCCACTCCAGCAACAACCATGCCAACGAAATGGGACCCTCTCCAACAAGTCTCTCAGAGAAACCTCCAACGGTAAAGCCACGTATTAGTTCAACCCCAGAAAATATTTTTGCTATCCGCGAACGAAAACACAACGAGTGTTCAATACGGAACATCCTGTGAATAGCTTCTTTCTCACGAATGAAAACGCAAGGAGTGTTCAATATGGAACATCCTGCGAATAGATTCTTTCTCACGCTACAAAACCACAACTCCCAAATGTGGAAAATATGAACATAAAACTATATCCTTTACTACAGTCCTTAAAACATTGTTATATTTTAAGGACTACGTTGACTTTTCGTTAAAAATCCATTCAATGAACATGTGATCCAAATCAGCTTTCATCTTTTGTTCCATTAGCACAATACAATCCTTAGCTTTCATGAACATAGACTGGTGTAGTACCTCAAGGAAACAACGATGTGGACATGGAAGGCATTATGAATCACAAGGCAAGGGTTAAGGGGAATGGGAAGGAATTGGTAACGTGGAGGGTTTTGTAATTTGGGATATGCTTGTGTTATCAAAATCTCGTGAGTTGTCGGGGTGATTAGATGACCTCATAGAATCACCGAGGAGATGGATGTAGCCACAAACTAATAGGAAAGACATTGAATCAAACAACTAAGTAAAGATGTAGAAATTCAATTGCTTGAAAGTTCCTCTATAAGAGGTGTATCCAAGGCATGGCATTACAAACAACATAATAGTTTGTCATTCAATCCACAATGATCTGTTTTTGCCACATCCAAATTGCGAGCAACATATACTTGGTAGACCTCTTCATCTATAAGAGGTGTATCCATGACATGGCATTACAAGGAGTAGAATAGTTTGTCATTAGATCCACAATGATGTGTTTTTTCCACATCCAAATTGCTAGAAACATATACTTGGTAGACTCCATTAACATGATTAAATACATGATTTTTTGTTGATTCCTTTGGTATTGAAATGAACTTATTGTTTCCTATTTGGGTAACTATATATATAAAACATAGTCACGTAAAGAAAGTTTGGAATTTAATTTCTTGAACTCACATAGTGGATGCGTATGTTTCCTACATATTCAAGAATTTTTTCAATGATGAACTCTACCTTCATAAAGTTGTCCATTTATAAGTTGCAATGATAGATTATAGGTCTCTTCGATTACAAGCTACCAAGTCACGGATAAGACTCTCTTTTTTTATCACTCCTGAAATGGGGCTTTGAACAAATCTTACCGAGTCACCTTTGACATGGGAATAAGGTCTTTGCTAATGGGACAATTCATATCAACTAGTGTGATTATGTAGTTTTTTATGCCACTCCTCCATCGATCATGAAAAAGAAACTCAGTATCTTGAGGCTTGAAAGTATCATGCCTTGCATTGTCACATCCTCTCAACCAGAGTAAATGCCCTTGTGATTAACCATACACGGTAGCCTAAATATAAGAAACATTTCTAAGGCTCTGACGTTGGTTAGATTCAAATTCCCGTTGTATAATTATTCCAATGGGAGGCTCCCAAAAACTAATTAAGCATTTTTGGATAACATGCAATAGAAAAAACATTTATTTTAAAGAGATTTGCCTCAACCATTGCCATATTTCATTTGTTTCCTCGTTTACATTGTAAACAATTTACAATATTTCTCCCTATGCTAGCCTTAGTTAAAATTATTTGGCATTTCCAAAAAAACATAATGAAAACCAAGTATTTAGCATTTCTAAAATGAACTAGTGCAGTTAATAATTTCAACCCTTGAATAAATGACTTGTGAAGTCATTCAAACAATCTTAGTGGCCTTGGACTCTGAAAATTCACATGAAACTATCTTACAAGGTGTTGTCTTCTATTTTTCCATATGTGGGTTGTTTATTTGGAATTGTCATCTTATATTAACAAGTCCATACTCTTGGCAACCAACTTTATTGAAAGCCCAAAACTACAAAATTTGAGATTTTGATGAAATGACAACATTGAAGGTAGAATTCAGCAATTAGGTATGTTTTATCATGAGCTCAATCCAAGCACTACTATATAGGCATGGGTTTTGAGACAATATTCAAGGCAAATTTTGAGTAATTTTTCTTAAGCTAAGACAAAAAGAAAATCTTTTCTATTTTTTTAAATATTGTCTTTAAGCTAGTGTCTCAAATTATTGTCTTAAAAACTGTCTCTATAACGACAATATATAACGCATGAATTATTGTCTCTTAAGAGACAATTTCATTTATCTCTATAGAGACAATTTCATTTTTGTCTATCTAAAAATGATATGAAAATATATATTAAAAAAAATGAAAATATTTTTTTCAGTGGTGGTTGCGTTGCTTTGGTGGCAATGATTGTTAATCGATGTGACTCAATGCAATGGTTCCTAGGCTGACAAGTAGGTGTTATTGGGAAGGGTCCAAGGCGACATATATAAAGGTCATTTATATCATGGGCCATGAGCCATGAATGTTTTATCGACTTTGTAGTTTCGGTGTTTGAGTGTGATGGATGCCTGAGCTATGTGTGTTCGTTGGGATTTGTTCCCCTAACGGTGGTGACCAGTTATGTGTTTTGTGTATTTCCATTCATAACCCTCAGTGATATGTTAGTGAAAGATTTTTTTCAACATTATTGCTTGCTCTTCATGTCTGCATATGTTATTTCCTCTAATAATGTCTCTCTTTCCCAAAACAAATTATTTTAAATATTTTTTTTTAATTAGATGGCTCTTCTAGTTTGAAAAATAGCATTGTCCCTTCTATAATATTATTCCCAACCATATTGCCTAGTATTTATGTGTTTTTTGGAGATATTTAAGTTGTACAACAACCCTATCCATCACAGGACATTTTGTTTGTCTACACTTTTTATTGGGAAGTTGGATATCTCACATAAGTGTGGAGTTGTTGAAACAATCAAGGACATACAAAGGAATTCCAAAGCATGGGATGCTTCGATGAAGAAAATAAGAATTCAAATAATTTTTTTTTTACAACTACAATAGAGAGTTTCTCAAATACAGAGGTTTTTTTCTCGAGGATATGTTAGCTTAAATGGGAAAAGAATTGAGCCCATTAGTTAAACAAGAACCGGAAAATCTAGATAAGTATATGGAAACGAGACTAAAACTTTGATACTTAAATTCATTCACCCAAATACTTAAGACCAAACCAATCTTGTTCTTTTCTTCATTACTGCAACATGCCAACTAAAGCTAATTCTAAGTGTAGAGACAAAGCGACACCCATAACCTAATGTGTTAGACCTTCGCCTTGGTAATATTGTTTGAAAACTAAACCTTCCTTGGGATCCTCATTAAACTCCTGCACCCAAATATTTCTATACAAAAGAAATTATACACACGAGGTGTCAAACCATCTTCTCTACCTCAAAGGATTTCATGCTCGTAAGTAGGCAGGAGGAGCATATAAGTTCCTATGGTATTATGTCTGATCACTACATACTTTAAGGTAGGCACATGAATATCGTATGTATTAGGACTATGTCCACGAGCTGTGACTTTGACATTGATTTTTTATACAACAAAACATATTTGGAAAGCCATGTGCATCTGTTGATTATTCTGAATATGCAGGTTTCTCACATGTAGATTGTTGATGGATTCAAAAGTTAGTTCTTGTATTAAACAATAAAACATGAATCATCCTTTAGATTACATATCGTAAGAGTTAGATAAATCATGCCAAGAAAGTGGAAAATAAACATATCATTCGAGCTAATGTACATGGCTACAAGAGAAAGGGAGAAGATTGAAAGAAGGATTGATGAAAATATTTCAGAAGAAATTGAGATATTAAGCCCTTTAAACATCATGGAGATCATCACAAAGAAAAATTCACATTCATGCAAAGAAGATAGTGCCATTATTGAGGGCACATACAACCATGTTTTTTGGACCCCTTATGTGGTTCTTAATTTAGATCTTGTTTAAAACATAATTTTTATGAAGACCAATGCATGGAAAAGGATATATGAAGATGGTAAGGAAATTCAATTTTTCATCACTAATACAGCTTAAATATATTCCTCCTTTGCCTTTAAAAAGAAAATGGGAAATGGTAAAGAAATGAAAATAATGATTTGAAAATATGAGAAAATAATGCTCGATGGTTTTTCATGAAGTTCTGCTAGACTTTTCATAAATAAAAAAATACACTATTTTACCTCAAGTTTAACCTCTATAAAAAAATGGAATGGCATGGATGGACTAATATTTGTTGAAGTTGATGTAGGTTGAGTTTTTGTTGAAAGTGATGTTGAAGGTGGAAGCCATGCAATTTGAAGGAAAGTAATCATAAATTGTAGTAGGGTTTCCTTCCCCCAAACTGATTAGTTGCCCTCTCATCAAGATTTCTATAACACATTTTATTAGTAGCCTCAATCAGTAATTCATCACCTCAATTACCTCATTCTATATAAAACGGGCATAGTCATGTCGTGAATTTCATGGGATAATAATGGATAAAAATGGAATATAAAGAGGGTAAAAATGATCACAAAAAGATGCATTCCCTAGACCCATCAACTTTGGTTGTTATGGGCACAAAAATGGTGAGAATTAGTTAGCTCAGCCTTTGCTTCTCAAGATCTGACCAATTACCTAGAATTCAAAATCAAAATTAGGACTCTTTACTCTACTCCAAAATAATAGTAGTGTTGTTAAACTACGAATAAATGACGACTAATTGGGCTAATAAATTATCTTTGAATAAAGATATTAAACATTGTAGACCAAAGGAATGATAGATTGGATGATACAAAATGTGAAATTGCAAATATCTTAAAAGTTTCATCATTGATATGTAAAGGAATATTTAGAACTAACTAATAAATATAAACCATAACCATCATCATCCAAGTACTCATTAAATATTAACCCATGAACCACGAGTTCTAGCAAGCCTTATATATCCAACAATAGGATTTATCAAAAATTAGTTTTGAGAAACAAGGTAACTAAGTAGATCATAATATTGAATTAACTTCTATACCATAGGCATGGCCACTACTGCCAGAAGGCATCCACAACCTTGACATGGATGTCTTTTTAACCCATTGAGATGCCAATGTCCCATATATTACAAATACATACATAGTTATAAGGACATTTAAATTTATTTATATGTTTATTGAAGATCACTATTCTAGCTTGGTAACCAGCCAATAATAGTTTCATTCACGAGAGCTAAAAAAAGTGAACAAGTTGGCTCATGATAAGACCTCTTGTCCTTCATCTTTGTGACTGAAGGCCACTACTTTAGCTTGGTGAGTAATAGTGGTTGTTGAGTCCCAAACTTGCATCTTTCCTATACACCTTTCTAGACCTTTTCCACTTACCTGGACCTCCTAAACTATCAATATCATTGCATATTTGTTTAAAAGAGCATATAAAATAGTTTCCTAACTATGTTTTGTGTCTGTTGTTTCAATTAGATTTTTGCTCATTGCGCTGTGGAATCTTGTCACTTTCCGTAGCCAGTTCAACTTTCCGCATCCTTTTTGTTAAAGTCTATCTTACAGGTGTCTTCAGGCAAATCGAAACACATGGGCAAGTTGGAAATGACGTGGACATAGACCGCGTCCTATTGGCTCAGTCAAATTCACCAAAGAAGGCCGTGGTCAAAGATAGTCAAGCGGTGGTCAACCTAAGAGTCGTACGGTGGCAAAACTCTGTTTTTCACCACGTGAAGACTTGTGTGGCCATTCCTAAATCTTAGGAGACATATCAACACCTGTGGACTGCTCCATAAGCTGAATCCAACAACCATCCTCCATAGATTTAATCTTCACGGCTGCCATAATGCTAGATTCCTAGACGTGGTTGTTCACGAGTCTTTTATCAGCGCAGATTTTAGGAAAGTAGTTATGTCATCCTCTGTTATAAATAATTCGTTCTCATACGCATAGTAGCTAGCTTTTGTAATGTAATTTTGACTGTTAACGAGCCCACTGTGCCATAACTTTATTCCTATGTTATGATTGCATTTTGAATACATGAGAAGACTCTGTTTATAAGCTCAATTTGTGGTTGATAGCTGATTGCCTAAGGTTGCGCAGAGGGCCCCTGTACACACCGAGGTTTTGTTTATTGTTGTATAGTTCCCTACTCTTTGGCAACTATCACACCTTTTGACATATTCTTTTGTATCTTTGAAAAGGGAAGACCAATGATATCCTAAAGAAAGGATTTTATAAGCCGTCCTTTTGTCGGAAAAGTGTCTTACGCATGGTTCATCATGACATGCCTTGAGGATGTCAGGCATTTCATCTTCCCTAACACATCTTCTGATCACAAGATTTGGCCCTGTTTTAAACAATTCGTTAGAAATCCATGAATATTTTGAACTCTCCTGAATAATCTTTCTTCTTTCACTAGGAAATAGATGTGGAGGTAGTTTCCCTGTAACCAAATAGTTAGCAATATCTGCATACCAAGGGGTCTTAGTAGTTACTGCAAATAAATATTCATCTGGAAACTTATCCTCTACAAGAGAAGCTTCCTTAGTATTTTGGATCCTCGACAAGAAATCAGCTATTGTATTTTGTTTCCCTGGTCTATCCAACATAGTAATATTGAGTTCCTGTAAAAGTAAGAGCCATGTTGTAACTCTACCATTAATAACATGTTTGTTCATTAGAAATCTAATCGCAGAATGATTAGTATGGACAAAAGTTTCATAGCCTATTATATAATGTCTAAACTTATTGATTGCATGAACAACAACTAAAAAATCTTTTTTAGTCACAATATAGTTCAACTCAGTGGGAGTCAAATTTTTACTGTTATAGTAAATGGCATAAGGAACTAAATCATTTTGACCCAACACAACTCCTAGAGTTGTATCTGAAGCATCTGTAGAAATATGGAAATGAAGTTTCCAATTTGGCCCTCTCAAGATGAGTGCTCCAGATATTCGTGTTTTCAAAGTTTCAAATGCTGATTGAAAATCAGGATCCCATTTGAATTCATAGTCTTTTGTAAGCAATTTGAAGAGTGGAGATGCTATTTTGGTGAAGTTATCTATAAATCTTCTATAGTACCTAGTAAATCCCAGAAAACTTCTAACATCTTTTTGACAATTTGGAATAGGCAACTTGGAGATGACTTCAACTTTTGATCTATCAACTTTAATCCCATCCCCTAAAATGTGATGTCCCA
>Ga0181464_1000224_pt1 | contig 15443 bp, 10 predicted proteins | sample InSIn2gowninarea_FD_119074 | JGI IMG/M metagenome (GOLD analysis project Ga0181464, IMG submission 119074) | Clean room microbial communities from NASA Spacecraft Assembly Facility at Jet Propulsion Laboratory, Pasadena, California, USA -... ...
AAGCAGGCTCGACTGATAAGGCCGCCATCACCTTTAGGTGCTCGACCAAAAGGTCCGGTAGGGGCTCGACTGGCCGCCATCGATTTATCGCTCGACCAAAAGGGATTTATCGCTCGACTGTTAAGGCCGCCATCGCCGCCATCGCCGCCATCGCCGCCATCGCCGCCATCGCCGCCATCGCCGCCATCGCCGCCATCGCCGCCATCGAGAGGAGAGGAACTTGAGTTGCTCGACTGATAAGGAGAGGATTCGCACAAGGTAGAGAGAATGCGGGTCTTAGCATATCCTGATCAACCTCCTAGGACACGGACATTATGATAAGGGATCTGTCGGAAAAACCAGCGGATCAATTAGAAGTTCTCCACCTTTTTCTTTCGCGACGACTTCTTTTCATCCTTCATCCATCGTGCACTCCCTTCACTCACTACACTATAGGCAGGCACTACTAGTTATTAGTTGCTGCGACCTGGCCCTGCTGGATTGGATATTCAGTCTTTTGATCAGCCACACTGGCGGACACACAACAGCGTTTGACCATCAACGAACAAGTATTGGGTCGTGGGGGACGGACATCGCAACTACTTCTTTTTGGCCACCCCTCTCCAATATTGACACGGGGACGACTAGCGTTTTTGTTTCGTTATGTTAGACAAAGATGGCATAGCATTCCACCAATAGATAGATGGACGAAGGATATCTCCATAGAATTCACACCTAAAGAGCGCTCACTGCACTTCGTTCTCTCCGATGGGATTTCGGTTAAGTCAGTCATAGCACGAGTTCAGGTTGCTCCTCTGAAAGGGATTGAGACACGACCCGGACCCCTAACTACCTTCCGTATCCAAGTATTTCAGTGGCTTTTGTCTGTAATATAGTTGTAGCCGTACGATTCTTCTATTCTATATATCTAGTAGTAATATACTTCCACAAGATGAAACTAGTCACACTTCGTTCCTTTTCCTCTTTCTTATGATTAATGGAACTGATAGCATAATTGAATCATAATCCTGATTTTTATGGGCATGTTATCTCCTGAAATTCTAGATCCGATCACGATATTGAAACGAAGAGGGATTACCAAAAACACCTCAGAGGCCATTCTAGGCCCTTCCAGCACCTAACCGGTCACGCTTTCTTCAAGAGGAGAGGCCGCCATCGCCCCTACTCCTTCATAGGGGTCACTCACTATTCATATGGTGAGGGTCGCCATAATTGCGTGGTAGAATTCGGATCTCTGAGGGGGGGAGGTGGGCAATATCAAAACCATCGGTAGGTAGATCCGAACCGTGCAGCCAGCAGATGTGAAAAGCTTAAAGACCTGGCCGCTTTAGTATGGACCAGGACCTCTATTATGGCTGATCCAGTCATGAAGATAGGCTAGTGGTTTATGGCCCGATCCATTTGTTGCTTCTATTCGGCGGTGAAAGAAGGTTGGTTGATTCGGGTGGGGAATATGGAAGCGTGAGGGTGAAGTGGAACCAGCTTCTATATGCATTGAGCGAAACCAGCGAAGAGCGGAACCGGTACGTGCCGGAACACTGGCCAACATCTGGCTTCACTAGCGGCTTCATGAAACGGACTGCGGAGGCTTACAGGGCAGTGAAACAGCCTTTGGGATACCATGCCCTGAGTTCTCCATTCTTATTAGACGTCACTACTATATAATATGTTATTTAGGTACTACATTGCCTATATATGGGGGGGTTTAGGTTTTAGATTGCCTACTAGTTCACGATATAACCCGTATAGATTCTGTTATATTAGGCATCGAGCTCGTCGAATCAAGGTGGGTGGTCGAAGAGCCAGGTATGGTAGGCCAAGAACATGATGGTAAGGGATGGGAAGGAGAGCCCACTATTGCTGGTCCTGAAGTGGCTGCTGGGACTGGTCGATCCCACTATACACCACAGGGAGGGAGGGAAGGAGGAGGATGGATGCCTTGCACGTAGCCACTGTTATTACGTATATAATCTGAGAACACGTACGCACTATTATTAGAGGATGCCCCCGGCAGGGCTCGACCGTAAGCCCACCACCCCATAATAATCAAGGAACTTGAGTTGCTCTTTGGTTACTTATTTGAGAGGGGCCACCCAATAAGTAAAATGAAGGCAGGGCTCGACTAACAGGAGAGGAAAATATGGCAATTAGAAGAGGATGCCCAAGCAGGCTCGACCAAAGGAGAGGAATATGGATCAGGAGAACAGAAGGAAGGATGGCAAGCATTTGTTTCTTACTCATGTGTCCTCCGGAGGCCGAGCCATGAGGAGAGGAGATTATGTCTTCTTAGGTAGGATTTTGAACCAGACATTACGGTTGTGCCCTCCCGGGGCCGAGCCCATTAGGATGTTTGTGCCCTCCGGGGGCCGAACCTGTACATCTCTTTTTTCTCATGAACTTAGACAGATGATTGCCAAGATTAGATTACAGAACAGATGGCTTTATACCCTTCTGGTATTACATAGTATGAGACAGGTTACTGCCGAGGGGAGGGGACGGGACGGGAGGCATCTCAGTGGGAGGGAATGGGACGTACCGGCTCACTGGCCAAATGATGGGATCACTGGATAACGATGAAGATTGATTGGACCCCGATCACTGGCCATTATGAAGAAACCATTTTCCCCGGATCACTGGACCACATGCTCGGATCAGATCACTTGCTGCTAGAAAAGATCAGATCAGATATGATAGAAGAGCTTATCAGAGAAGATAAGATCTGATGACACGTGCGAGTTTAGATGACACGGCCTGCCTGCGCTCACTGGCTATTCAAGATACGGCCGAAGGAGGATGACAGGGAAGCAGAACTGACTTACTTAGAGGGAACAGAACCTGAGTTCGTACCGCATGAGCTGAGCCTAGACTATATACGTTATTTCGTTATTTAGTTGATTGATTCCCGAATACTTGAATTTGAGCACCCGTATTGATTCAAGTCAGAGAGAGATCTATTTTGACCTTTTCGAATGCAGAACTCATGCTTGTAGATACTCTTATTAGAGATATTATGGAATAGTTTGAAGAAGTAAATGGGACCACCCACCCAACCCCTTGCCCCTTTGGTGATTCTTTAGGCCCAGACAGGACAGATATTGATGGAAGTCATGAGATGGAAGATGGCATGGAACATCACACCTAGGACCTTTTTATGAATGCTAGCAGGGACTTATACCTTAGTCGCAGAGAAAGAAAAGAGGGAAGATAGAGTTACCATATGATCCGAGCAACTACTATATATGGTATTTCGTTTATATATGGCCTACAAGGTGAACTATATCACCTGTATATATGACAGTCAGAGAGACATATTGCTGGTCCTGGAGCGGCTCCTCGTTATGGTCGCTGGGACTGGTCTGGGGATTCAAGCTGGGCTCTGGGACTGGTCTCAAGCTGGCTGGGACTGCTCCATGGTACTCTTACTTACCCCAACTTGATATCAACACTACTAGAACAACAGGGAGGAAATACTGGGAGGGAGGAGGGAGTATTGCACGTAGGCACTGTTTTCACGTATATAATATGATCACACGTAGACACTCTTCTTATATGAGTTGGTTTACCTTACCATGCGTGTCTTCCGGAGGCCGAGCCCATTAGGGAGGAGATTTGACCTTTGTAGCTTTTAGTTAGAACCTTACCATGAGTGTCCTCCGGAGGCCGAGCCAGTCCAGCTGTTGCTACTACTAGTATGATTATGACAGAGGGAAGATCTTATGCATATTCGGAACAACGGTCCAAGTTAGATCTTATTTGATTCGAAACGGTATAAGTTAGATCTTATTTGATTCTTTATATTGCCTACGGAGGATGACAGGGAAGAAGCAGAACTGACTTACTTCTAGTCACCCAGAACCTTAGGACCTACCACATGAGCTGAGCCTAGACTATATACGAGATTTTGCAATCACTGGATTACGAGATATTGATTGGCCTAGGATTACTTGGACATTTTCACATCCCGGAGCACTTTACATGATGAAACCATTCCCGATCAATGGACCACATGCTCGGATCACTGGCGCTTGAATGAGAGATAGCGTATGACCTCCATTGCTATTCATTATACGGCATCAGAGGATGAGGGCAGCTCAACAGACTGACTTAGACGGTTACAGATACATGCCTCGTACCACATGACCAAGAACCATTTATAGATACGGGTTGCGGGTCCTACATAACAGAACAGAATAGATTCACCGTGTCACCATACATAACAGAATAGATTCACTGTGTCACCCGTAGATATTACAGTCAGACAGGGATCTTAATACCCAGAGAGACCTAATGCTTGTCTATTATAGTATGATAGAGAGTATTTCTACTTTTTGAGAAGTAAGGGGGCAAATTCCGAAGTGAGCTATTGGAAAGAAGAAAAGGCAGACTACTGCTAGGGAGTAAAGAAGCAGAGAGATATTTCCCCTTATTATTATACAAACCAAAGGTGCGAAGCCGCTTGTCCCTCCGGGGGGCAAGGAGTTTATGAAATAATATAATGAATTGGTAGCTTATAATAGACTTGAATTGGTGGCCTGAATTTCCAAAATGGCATCGCCGCCGCTCTAACCTTACTGGCGGCTTCCCAGAAAAAGGCCTCCTCATCGCCGCCGTCTATTATATGTCAAAAGAGAAAAAACAATTTAGTACTTATCAAAAGGGCTTTTCAAGGTCCATGGGCCAAGTTCGTTCGAATTGTTTCACTAACAAAGTTGTCGAAGTTGCTCACTAACACAAATGGTCAATTCTAGCCATAAAAGTGTCGAAGTTCGTTCGTAGTACGGCTACTCGGAAGTATAGAAAGTATAGGAAGTATAGGAAGTTAGTTCATTTACCTTCTCTTCACAAGCCAAGCCCACCCAAGCCCGTACAATCTCTTGAGTCTGACTGTAGGGAATCAATCCAAGAGGGCTGTTCCGACGATCCCACGACTGTGGTGGTATCTGTAAAACTGAAATTCCTCAAGTAGGGTGAACCAGGTGGCTCCCTCCATGCAATAAGGGCATGTGTTTCAGTTGTTTGAATCTAGAAGCACTGAAGTTGCTTGGGTTGTGCGAAGACGGGAGTGTTGGTTGTAAAGAAAGCCTAATAAGAATATTCATAAATAAGATATAATTCAAAGTTTCTTAATCTCTCAAAGTATAAGTTTGTTAGAAGCCTGAGCGCACAAGAATGGGTAAGGGGGTCTGTCTGGAAGGTATGGGTCTGTCTGGCCTGAACCTTGTCCTACTGTCTGTCTGTCTCAACTTTCTTTTGACCACGTTCGGCAAAAATTCATTGTGATAAAGACGAGCCCCATATAATCCAAAAAGTTGGGGTGCTAAAGAATAAGAAACAAAAGGTTCGTTCGGTTCTAAAGAAATTCCTATGTGAGAAAGAATCTATCCTCGGTGGGTGGGTTCTAAATAAAGCAAATAATAAGTTTTCTAAATAAGATACGGAAAAAAGTTGATTCGTAAAGAAGATCTCTCAATCCACTAAAGGGATGGGTATGTCTGCGCTTTCCCAGGTCTCCTTCCTCTCGACACGTTCGTTCCGCGAGAATAATCCAAGCAAGCTGCCTTGCCTTGCCATGTCTCCACCCAAATCAATAGGGGTATGGTCCCCACGACTCGATGGTGAATTCGAAGCGTCCAATTGACCCAGGTCAAAATGGCTTGATTTCCCCCGGTCAAAGTCCCTTCCCTTTGCAGGCAGCAACGTATATAATCAAGTTGTCCTTCGCCCGTAACTTCTATGCATATGAATGACTAAATCAAAAGGTTATGAATAGGGAAGATCAAGTAGAAGGTGATTCAAGAAGAAGCCTGAACGCACGAAATGGGAAAGGTTCTGTCACCAAGGGATTTCTCTGGATGGCTTCAACCTTGTCAAACTTTCAGGTTATGGGGGGGATGTATGATCACCTCAACATAATCGTAACTTGAATTCGATGTCCTCCAAAGGTCGGGGTTATAAAGAAGATCCCCATCTGAAACTGGCACCAGGTTTGGAGGGTGGGTTCAAAAGAATAGCAATTCATCAAAAGGTTTCGTTATCAAGAGCCCTGCCCTAAAAAGCATAGTTGGTCGATCAACCCAAACTTCAGGTTCATGGCATGGATAACTCAGGACTAAGGTTTTATAAACCAAAAGAAAAGGCTGGCAGGAGGTACTAAATAGCGATCGGGGAAACCAACTAATTGGCAACAGAGGGCTGCTAAAATAGAAGGCGGATCCCGGACTTCGACTTCCGGCAATCAAAAGTTAGGATCGTAGAGAAAAATGAGGCTCCTAGAGTCAAGACTGCGTCCCTGACCCCACAAAACCAAATTGGTCTGGGTCTGGAAGCGCTGAACCTGGCTGACCTGGCCTCCTCTCGACACGTTCGGTGAGCAAGAATTCTCCTATACCCGTTCTAGCTTCAAGCCATAAGAATCCCAGCCAGCTGCCTCCCTTGATTATTATGGGGGGGTGGGCACATAAATAGGAATATGTTATGAACTCCCTCCCAAATGTGTCAATTGAAGCGATTGACCCAGGTCCGAATGGCTTTGTTCCCCCAACCCCCCAAGCAAGCATGCTTCCTATATTTTATATACGTAATTACGCTATTTCAGAAAGGTGATGGCGGCCTTAACAGTCGAGCCTGCTGTAGCATCCTGGAAGACATTCTTCCTATTTGTGAGCGCCTTTTCTCGCGCATCCCCGTGCCCCCATTCTCACTTCCTTGGGTAAGGTCCCATCCCCCTCCCCCAGGGTATGCCATTCTCTACCATGGGTACGTTGTAAGGGCTGACAACCATCAATTAGGAGGGACGACGCTATAAGGGAGCGTTGCCTTTTCCAAAATTTCAGTAGCACCATACAGTCGCAAAGCCTGCAGTAGACCTAGCAACGTGTATAGAGGAATAGGTTGCAGATATAGATACAGATCCAGTAGCTTCCCTTCGCCTAGTTCCATACCCATATCCAGATCTAGACCCAGCAGCATAGGCAAAGGTAAAGGCTTAGGCATACCGGTAGGAAAGCTAGCCATCCCAGCCAGCAAGACCTTAGAGGTCGCTCCCTTACTTAGAGGTTATACCTTATAGGTTCTACCTTAGGAGACCTAACGGGGGAGACTCTGAGAGGGGCCTGCGACATCAGTCTGGTCTTCCTCTTATAGGTTTGCCACCGCTGTAAGGTTCGGCCCGCCAGAGGAGAGGCCCTAAAGAAATTCATAATGTGAGTGACTATATTGGATTGGAAGAATCAAAACTCTTCAGTGGGAAGTATAGAGGTGGAACGGTGTCCCTCTTAAAAGAGTCAATAAGGGGCGTAAACTGATAGGGATTCAAGGGGGAGGTTATCCCTTTCTCTACGTTCGCCCAAGCATAGGCTTGCTTGTTAAGTAAGAAATGAGTGGATGAAAGTTCGCATGTTGGATCTATGCTTCAAATTGAAAGGTCTTTAAATCAAAGAGTCCGGGCCAGAGACAAATCATAGGTAAGAGCCAGCCAAATCAATAAGTGAGTAATAAGAATAGGTAGAAAGCAGTGTCGGTAAACCCTGTAGCAGTAAGGTAAGGTCCTGTGCCGGCCGGACTTACGAAAAAGAAGAACCTTGAAAGCGGAGTCTATGGAGGGAGTTGTGTCTTCTCTTTATTCACTCTCTAGTTACCGACATGATACATTTCTTCCCCTCAAACAAAGCAAAGGCGGCTTGCCTTAAAAGAGATCCGTCGTAGAATAAGAGTCTACCTAAAGACTTACTTTCATTTGTTCTATTTAGGTGTTATGTCCCAGAGACTCGCTCGTATCTCTAGTTACCGACATTCCACGTTTTCTTCAATTATATAAAAAATGATTACCAATTACCTATGTTATAGAGATCCAGGAAAGTATGTCTTTTCATGGCCCATAGTTGGCCACTGGCCGGGCTTTCAATATCCCTCACCATATGAATAGTGAGTGACCCCTAAGAAGTAAGGGCCCTTGCTTTCCAAATTATGGACCTTTAGACTTCATTAAGTTCGTTAGCTAAGTGGGATGGTACCAGTGAAAGCCCATAGATGAAGTACAGGGAAGACAGGCCTTGATATGTATCTGTACCAGTGAAAGGCTTAAAGGTAAGCCATATGCTTTCCCTTATATTAGGGGAAGTACAGTGGGATGTGAAGTCTCTTTGCTATGATGTTATGAGAAGACAGTGAAAGCCCCTCTCTGGCATATATTTAGTATGCTTTAATTAGGGTGATGGATTGAGGTCATACAGTGAACCAGTGAAAGCTAATCTCAATCTCTTCGGCCCACCCAGTTCTCTCTTGAGGGCCCCAGTGAAAGGGAAACAAGCTTGATATGATGTAAGCATAAAGTGAAGCGGCTTATCTTTACCATAATCTGTGCACAGAAGATACAACCATCAAAAGTTTCTGGTTACCATGTCAAGCAGGATTCGGGTTTCGAGCCGAACTTCCTATGTTCATCTTGTGCAACTTCACAGGCTGCTAATAAGGCTACTCATATGTGTCTGCACCGTTTTCTTTCATTTGTATTGAACCTTCTAACTCCTAGAAGGATAGAAGCTGCAACTATTCCAGATCATCATCTTCTCCTTCATCCTGCCCCACTTTCCTACAACAGAGTGGTTCATCCAACTGTCGTTCCAAATATTTGAAACTAGCCATCTTGCGGTGTTGCGAGCATATCACAGTGAGGAACTAGTACCGCAACTTATCTGCGAACAAAATTTGATAACTATTAGTGCTGTTGTAATCTCAGGAGTATTGCTATTATAATAAAAAGAAGCACAAAAGTAGAGCTAGTGGGAACTAGATTCTAGGAGCTCAGGTAGAGATGCCAATATCATATATGTACACGTAGGTATGGCTGCAACGAGGTCTGCTGCAGGTTGTTAGGTTGAATAGGTCTCCCAGGGGAAAAGGATAGGAGAGAAGAGCTATTCTCTTTGCCAGGTGGTAGATATGGTTGGTTCATGGCTAGTAAGAGTCTCCATGCAAAATCTAGGTAGTTAGCTTCTAGGCTATTGACTATGAAGATCCAAGCAAGTAAGTGTAAACATCTATAAGGCGATATCATATATTGATGCCTGGGGCTGTATGACACTCTAGGTGTAGGTCCAGGAGGAGCCTCCAGAGCATGAACTAGGCCGAGCTCATATGACACTACTCTGGGCAAATGAAACTTCTCCATGCCTACATCATATATTAACATGGTATACGCCATACCAACCAGCTCTGGCATCCACCTGGCTTCGTAATAGTTAACATGCATTGTCTAGGTGACAACGTCAGAATGCCAACATCGTAAGATCTGGGGTACTTGTTTGCAGTAGACCCGGTTATGGCGCAAGGGCTGCATACCCGCCTAGTTATGATGGGCCTGGGTCCTAGGGCATAATACCTATATGTATGACCGGTTATATCGTATCATAGTAGGAGCCCAGTATATATGCGATGTGAGACGTAGAGATGATGATGGCTATATCGTCTAGGAACCTATGTGCAAACGTTTCTATGCCTTCTATGCCAGTATGGACCCATGCGCTTACCCTCCCCAACCCTCTTCGGGGTGGATTCTATGGACTTATAGACCGGCACTACTTGCCAAAATAACGTAGATATATATGGTTAGATCTCATGTTAACTAGTAGATATGCTAAAACGAAGTGTAAACGTATCGATGCAAGTATCGTATAGGAACAAGTATACAGGACGTAGATATGCGCTGGCCTGTGGGTTGTTTCTGGTAGGGCCTAGGATCATGCATGGCCAGAGGACGTCTCCATGGCAACATAGTATGTGAAAACTTCTCCATGCGATTCTAACGTCTCCATCCGAGCTCGTATAGTCAGAGGTGTAGTAGGCCCGGTTGTTCAACGTATCTAGGCTATATTGCATACCCAGGCTGTACGAGACTTCCCTAGGAGCAAGAGCTAGTTAATTAGATCCTAGGAGCAACACGTATATATGCAAAATGTAGGATGTGATATTCTGGCTTTAACAGGGCTCATCAAGTGTAATGGAGAGCTCTGGAGACCCGCCTCTGGGGCAGGGGCTTTGTCGTCTAGGAACCTATACATAGGTGCAAACTTCTCCATGCAAGCTATTATAATAATAGGGGTTTTAGTAGATCCGACTGCTATGGCAAGGTCTGCTGCTAGTTTAGTTCTATCAGCTAGGTCTTATCCGGCCCGGGGACAAGTTCAACGTCTCTATGCGAAATACGAACTAGGGTAGGAGCCAGCCAGAATATCAGGTCCAACCACCATGGAGAGCTGTGTAGACCCGGTTTCAGCAGAGCCAGTTAGAGAGAAAGAAATCGTATATGAACCACGTATAGATGCTAGTCCAAGGGCAGTAGGAAGCCATGCGAGTCCAAGTTCAACGTATCTATGCCGACATGGTATAGTAACTAGGCTATAGTAGTAGCTATAGCTGCCGTAGAAGTCTTTATGGGTGAGATCAATGGGAGCCCGGGTGCAAAGGCCAGCAGCCAGAGAGAAACACGAGCAAAAATAAGAAAGGGCCCTATCAGGTAGGTCGTTTGGGGTGCCTGGCCTTTAAGGTCCTTTCTTTCATTTAAGGTTAAGACTTCGAAGATATGGTGGTTCTAATATGATGAGTTTCGCGTTCAAATAAAACACTGATAAGGCCGGCACAAAACCAATTCAAGCCGGCACAGGAATGCATTTCAAGCGGGACCAGGACCTTACTTGATTCACCTTTCAAGACCAATCACTATACGTAATTTCGTTCGTAATAAGAATCTGACTAACTCAGGACCATACTAGGATAGCTCAGGACCAAACTAGGATAGCTCGGGACCAACCCTTATCACTGACTTCTCAGGATCAACCCGTCAGCTCAGGATCAACCCCTCTAAGTCAGGTCAGGTCAGGATCAGCCCCTCTAAGTCAGGTCAGGATCATCCCAGTCCTGTCTGATCAACCCTGAAAAATGCATGCCCAATTCCCCAGAATGACCAAAAAAGAGTAGTCTTTGGGAGGTCTTTTATAACGTAATAAAAGAAAAGGTGCGAAGCCGCTTGTCCCTCCGGGGGCAAGGATAACCTGACTGAGCTAGAAGGCTCAGGGTGGTTAGAAAATGAGTGTAGAGTTGGCGACTATTCCGCTTGATTAGTTAGATAGGCGGGAGAGTAACCTAGCCTAGAGGAGAGTTATTGATTCCCGGATAGATAGAGATTATGTCTGTAACGATTTCTTTCCCCCTTACGGGAAAGGGTTACCTTAACGGGGTTCCTAAGGGGCTAGGGTCTTTCCCAAGTCTCTGGTTCTACGACGCCCCCCAGAGACAGTATAGATAAGGCTTTTCAGTAACGACTCGTAGAATGTCGGTAACTAGAGCTCCTCAAAGAAAGCCCCTAATTAAGAAATCGAATATCCCATTACCTTAGCTCCTTAAAGTAACGAATCACTTATACGAATAACGAATCACTACTTACTTCCTGGGGCAACGAATTACCTCCTTTAAAGTAAAGTAACGAATATCGAATCACTTATCCCAACGAATTACCTTAGCTCCTCCCTTTCCTTAGCTCATTTCCTTCGCTCATTCTATATATCTTTCCCTAGATTAGGTGATCCCAGATAGCTTATGAGACTGCCTTCTCTAGATTAGGTGATCCCAGAGACTACCTTTCTCTACCGATAACCCCCCCAATACAATATCTCCACCGATACCGCACTTCTCTCCCTGGAGCGATACCGAAGGGATAGTACACACTATTCGGATAGCCCCCTCTATTGCTTGCCGGCTTGGGTGAACCTCTTGCGTCAACCTATCCCTCACGGTCCCGTTAGCACCTCAGAGTCGGCTCGTTAGCACCTCGGAGTCGGTCTCGAAGTGTCTTTCGGTCGTGTGTACCTCACGGTCGGTCCCAAAGTATGCACCTTGCAGTAAGCGGTTAAGGGAGATAAGATAGCACCTTGCAGTAAGCGGTTAAGATAGGACCTCGCAGTAAAGCGTGTGCCTCGGTTACCAGGCAGTAAAGACTCTTAAGCCGCCGGGATAACCCTCGAACGAAGTGAGGGCATGCTGGGAGAACCTTCGGTGGATCCTGGGAAGGAGTTGGCTTTATCATTATCATTCGTAGCGCTTCTGTAAACTCCTTCCCTGATTACAGGAAAGCGCCCTCCGGGTCCTTATAAAGAGAAGCGGTTTAGGACTTTCTCCCTACGAGATTGGCCCTTTTACCGTAGGCGGAGGTTTTGGAATATTGAGCAACGAATGAATGCATAATCACATATATAATGAATGCATTCATTGCCGAAGTACTTATCGATTCCTTACGGGGCTTTGGTCGAGCAAGCGGTTCGTCCCCTCATCCTTGCCCCGCGAAGGGAGATCAGGTTTTCCTACCCAAGGTCAGGATATCCCTTGGGAAGGTCCGGAGGGTCTTGCGCTTCCGAGTGCAAGGACCGCTACGAGTTGATAAGGTCAATCCTTCTTAAATGCATATATTATATATGTCATTACGCTTTCTTATCAATGCATATATGGGCATATGTCATTATGCATTCATTCATTATATATGTCATTACGGTGACGCAGACAATGCATATATGGGCATATGTCATTATGCATGAATGAATGAGATATGTGTCCGGGTGACCAACTTCCTTGCCCCCGGAGGGACAAGCGGCTTCGCACCTTTTATATGTTATGAATTGGACTCGCTTCTGCTCCCTTCTAGTAGGAGGTTTCAACTAGGCTCGATTTCTTTCCTTTCATTCTGGGGAGTCATGGGCGAGAAACTTCTTTTTTTCAGTAGGGAAAGAAAGAAGGACGGTCGCCCTCCTTGCGTGTCATAGAATTAGAGGGTTTTGAATCCAAGGTTGGGAAATCCCATCGGGAACTAATTGGTAATACCGGCAAACCGAAGAGGAACGGGAGAAGAGACAAAGTCGGGCAGACATTTCGCGGCCTTGGACATACCTTTCACAGCTAGATTTACGCGGTCGCTTAGGTCACGAACTCTTCAACACAGAGGAAAAGAAGCTTCAATTAGTCCAGGGGCAAGCTTCGATTCGAGCTATAGTAAAGAGATTTCGTCGATGATGAGAGAAATTTCATAGAATAGGATCTCTCGTTGACATAGATAGAAAAATCGATCTTGAGGAAAGAGTCCTTCATTCATGCCTTTCCTTTGCCACAAAATGACAAGGAAGACCTTGGTGATGCGGTTGCGGGACAAAGAAAATCAATCTTCTTGATCGTTTTCTTTTTATCGTCGATCCGGATAGGTTTTTGTGCCACCTTCGATAATAGTCCCAGCTAGCTAAAGAGTAACTTCTAGTAACTACTGAATCCGAGGTCTACTCCACAACAGCGATAGCCCGCCGGTTTTCTTTGCTTTGAGGCCGATTTCAAGCACTCGTCTCAGTCTTTCCAGTAGAGACAATCCTTGCTCAGAAGCTGTTTTAGCGTGTTTAAAGGCCGGGTCCACCCTGATGTGAGACACTCGAAAAGGACTTCACCAGCGTTTGTGATATATATGTTGTTAGGCAAATGGAACCGTTTGGGTGTCGGCGAAGAGGAAGACCAGCCCACGGACCCTTACTTTCAGATGTGTGGTTTCAGCATACCGATAGAAAGAGCAATGAATGGAAGCTGACCCCTTCCCTCGACAAGTTCAGTTGTCTGGTCCATAACATTCATAGTTGGACTACTCTACCTACACGGGAATAGAGGACTCGGTCATAATTGGACTCTACCTACACAGGAACAAGTTCCATACAATCATATTTGGGTAGGGTTTCCGCCATAACTGGCTTTACTAAATGGATTCGATCCCACCTCGCTGTGCCCTCAGCTCTTCCTCAAGTGGTAGTACCATTCCTCTTTCGTTGCCCTTACCATCACATACATTTTGGATCAAAAATGAAGAAAAGGTTTCGCCAGCCTTGCTCCATCAACTAGAGTTGGGTATCTACCTTCTTTGTCAGTGTTATTTTCTGCCTTTGCTCATACCAGGCTTCCTCATCATGCATGGCCCATAAAAACTTGATATCTACTGTGATTCATTTACTTAGTAACGAGTGCTCGCGCTCCGCTTCTCTTCCCTTTGCCCGCTATTCACTTGCTCTGGTATTTTAGACTTCGTCCACCGATACTACAAGCTTTGATGGAAGGGATGCTGGCTCTTCATCTCGATCACTATCAGCGGGTATGGGTACCGATCCGGCTGCTCTAGCTATCTCTGTCTCTGCTATTGGATATGGGACTGGTTCTCTAATGAATGGAGCAGTAAGAGCTACTAGGCAAGATTGTGCTGATTCAACTGAAACTTGCCAGCCTCTGTTGCTTTCTTCGTCATTAATTCCAGGTCGACTAGCACTGGATAGGGATCAATGAATAGCCGCCCACCTATATAATAAAAGGAATCAAAGTAATCTGCTAGTAGGATCTCAGAGTCATTGTATAGGTCAACTCAATAAACTAGGTCAACCACTTAGATTAGTTTAGTAAACAACTGGAATTGAAACTGCTGAGTCAACTGCCGCCTATGTATGCTTATGGCTGGAAAAGGACTACTTATTTGACTGGACCTGGAACTGTAACTCAATCCGCTACCTTGACTCTAGCAACCTTAGCTGCGGTGCCTCTGCTACTAAGAAACAAACTACTGCCGCCTTAGCCTTATGAGGATCCGGAACTGAAAGGTAGTCACTGGTTGGTCAATCAGTATCCTATGTAATACCACACTTTGACATTGCGGATTTCTCTCTTCTCTTCCTATGCCAATTGCATGGGCTGGCTTGCTGAGCTGCCACCTTATTCATGCGTGTATCATTTGTAGAATGCAAATAATGGCATAAGGCTGGAGGAACTAAAGAGTGAAGAGTCAATCCGGGGGGGGGAGGTTAATGTTAGGATGAACTATATTGTCGGATAAATGTAGGAGAATCGCGATAATGTCGGAGAATTACATGGATGAAAGAGAAAGGAATTGATTCAATGTGGTTTGTAAGTGAGTGTTCTGCGTCCAATTCCCATTCCTCTGCGTCCGATGAGCCTTCCCTTTAGTATGCCCATTTCGATGTTGACTCGCATCGTTGGAAACGTTCTCCCTGCCTAACAATCCCTATCGAATGGAAGTACCCGCTTTATTCGAATTCATGGGAACCTACCTTATTGATCTCAAACATCTCCTTCCACTCGACTTCCAACCCTATACTTTGTCCCTCCCCCTTCCAGATCTATCTATCCTAGACCATCTACTCCTTCGTTCCATATCGGTAGTTTGTGGGTCTCTCTATCTTCGGATGTGTGGTTGGTTGGACGTGGTCGGTGTGGGTGGTCAGTGTGAGTGATCCGCTTCTCCTGAGGCGTGTCCTGCTGCTTCGTATGATGATGCTCCGTTTCATCTCCTGATGAGGAGAGGCTGGTCCCACTTCCGAGGAGGCGAGGCGGGCAGGTTCCACTACTACTGATATTGGCTTTCG
>Ga0181464_1000702_pt1 | contig 15442 bp, 7 predicted proteins | sample InSIn2gowninarea_FD_119074 | JGI IMG/M metagenome (GOLD analysis project Ga0181464, IMG submission 119074) | Clean room microbial communities from NASA Spacecraft Assembly Facility at Jet Propulsion Laboratory, Pasadena, California, USA -... ...
TGGTGTGGATTGTACCAGTCGCGCGGTGTGCAGCGACATTTTCTTTGACCTCTGCTAACAACCCTGGATCATGGATAGTTGGACAATGCTAGCACTGGGATATCTGTTCGAATTGGTATCGTTATCGGAGAATACTGCGTGGCATGGATTTGGGAGGTGGTAAATCGTACAGTACTACGTACGTATGTTCTCATGATAGTGGATGGGATTTATCTCTTTCACTGTGGCAACGGGCCTCTGAATACCTATGTATACAGGCTGAGCAAGCAACTATATTGTTTATTTTGTTTTTGTTCTTTTAAGGATAGAAGAAGTTTACCTCTCAGTCTCCGAATCCGGAATCTCAGGCTCCTCTTCACTCCCGCTTCCAGCATCACCCTCCCCATCCCCATTGCTGTCATCGCCATCACGCTCAGGATCACTCAAAGCCCACTCCCCCAAAAACCCCTCCTCCTTCACAGCACCCACCAAATCAACACCATTCGCTTCCGCCCAAGCCAGGACCTCAGACCTCTTCACGATCATGCTTGTCGGTCCATTTTCATCCTCAGTAGCACCACCACTGGCACCACCGCCACCATCATCTGAGATCTTGACTTTCTTAATCCGTTTCTGCTGCTGCGGCTGACAAAGACCCATCTCTTTCAGCGCTGCGATGACATCTTCCGCTAACATTCCTGTCCTGTCCCCGATCTCTTTAGGACTCATGACCTCTCTTCTTTGGAGGTTCGTGCGTTTCTTGCCTGCTGCTGCTCCTGCTCTCTTCCCTTCCCCCCCACCATTACTACTAGCATTAGCAAAGACGCGCTGACCCTCGGCATCAGCCGTCACCCCCATAAAAAACCTCGCAACCCTCTCACTCCAAAACCGTGTATACGCCTTCCTTCCCATCGTAGATAACGGCTTCTCCGGTCCGCCGATGATACTATCTTCCCATTCCCAGCCGCTGAGTTTGTAACTCACGGCCATTAGCAGCTGGCCTAGATTGCGGTGCTGGTAGGGCGGGAACACGAGGATGCAGGCTAGATTGTTGGCGTCCCAGGAGAGGTTTTCTTTGCTGAAGAACCCTAGGACTTGCTGGGTTTTGATGAGGACTGGGTTGTTGTTGGGTGAGGGTTCTGCGGTTGATGGGCGGTGGGGTTTGCGGAGGCGGAGTTTGGGGGGTGGGGTTGTGAGTGATGATGGGGTGGGAGGAGAGTATGTCAGGACGAAGTAGTGGAAGCCGCTGGTGTCGAAGAAGACGCTTTTTTGCTCAAGGAAGAGTTTGGCGAATAGAGATAGGTTTTGGCAGTAGAGCTTTTCTTGTTCGCCGTCTATGTCCCATACTGTGTAGCCGTTGTGTTCGTAGACTTTGAGAGCAGTTTTGGGGACGGGAGTCCAGGTAGCTGGTTCACTTTCGAGAGCTTGGGTGTGCACATGGATGTGGGATGTGTATGCGGATGGAGTAGTTGTGTATTTGAAGCAGTAGGGACAGACGTGTAATTTTGGGACTATGGATGTGCTTGGCTTCTCTGCATGGTGGTTATTGAGTTTGGGCGTGTGAGTGTGATTGCTGAAATCACCGTTTGCTGGATGGAGTTTCGGAGGGTGGTGGTCTGAGCCGAAGATGACGGTTTCAGGATAGGGTGAGAAGTACCATGTCGCGAATTGGAGGTTTCCAAGGACGACTTTGTCGATGTTACGACTTAGTACTTTGAGTGAGGCGCGTCGGACATGAGATGGCGAGCCCGGAGCGATTATGGCGGGTTGTTCATCCTGGGGAATTGCTTCGGGCATGCCTGGGCAATGAGTGGTGTGGGTAGGGAATCATCGATGACCCTAATAATTAGACCACAGGATGATGGTGCAGCTAATACAAGTTGATGAGAAAACTAGACTCTTTCCATGTCTTCGGAGAGGATTGACCTGATGAAACCGTAGTGACTTGCTGTTTGTAGGGTGTCGAAATGTATTGGAAAGGGTATGAGCATCGAATGTTGTTATGACCAGATTCAGGACCCTTCAACAGTCTGAATTGTTCAGTAGGCTGGAACACAGACTCCTCCACCTGACTGGAACACCTTCAGTTTCTAGAAGGGTAGCCAGATTAAAATACAGGTATTCGATATAGAGCTTGCTGTAGTTCGCGCTTTGGCTCTCGAAATAGAAAATCATCCGAAGAAAGCCCGGCCGATCAATGCCACCTGTACATTCTCCCTTCTGGATGTATTCGAATACATTTCACTGCGACTGTACTTCTTGGACAATTCATGTGCCAAAACTACGTTAGTACTCCCTACATACAGTTCGATCACTACCACTCCATGTTAAAACAATGAAGTTCCTCCAGGATCTCGCCTTCCTGGCGGCTATCCTAGCGGCACCCTTTCCAACCCTTGCTGTTGATGCCAATACCAACCTATCTGATTTGCCAATCTCGCAACTCCTCTCTAGCGCAAAAGCGGCAAGAGCACAAGGCCACAATGCTGAAGCCCTTACATACTACGAAGCAGCTATCAAGCGCGATTCCAGTGACTACATGACTCTTTTCCAGCGAGGGGCAACATACCTCTCTCTAGGTCGTCATGCTCAGGCCAAGTCCGATTTCGATGGCGTATTGAAAATCCGTCCAGGATTTGAAGGTGCATTAATCCAGCGAGGAAAAATCCATGCTCGAAATGCGGAATGGGTGGCGGCCAGAACGGACTACCAGACCGCTGGAAAGAAGGCAGAGAAAGACATGGCCGAATTGGAAGAGGCAGAAGGCGCAGCATATCTGGCCATAGAGGCCGAGAAAAGGAGTGATTGGGAGGCTTGTGTCAATAATGCTGGTGTAGCAATCATGACGGCTGGGACGTCGCTCACACTGCGGCAATTGAGAGCAAGATGCAGATTTGAGAAGGGTGAGGTGCAGGAGGGTGTCAGTGACCTCCAACATGTCCTTCAGATACATCCAGGCAACCTAGAACCGCATATGCAGATTTCAGGTATGCTCTTCTACAGCCTGGGAGATATCGATAGAGGTCTAAGTCAGGTGAAGAAGTGTTTGCAATCAGATCCTGATCACAAGGCTTGTAAGACGTTACACAGAGAGGAGAAGAGTATAGCGAAGGCGCTGGATAAAGTCAACAAGCTGCTCGAGAAACGGCAATTCGCATCGGCTTCGAAGGTGTTGGTTGGCAGTGGCAGTACAGCTGAAGATGAGCCAGGGTTGTTAGCAGAGGTCAAAGAAAATGTCGCTGCACACCGCGCGACTGGTACAATCCACACCAAAGCAGGGTCGGAATTATACTTGCAGCTGTTGGACAAAACGTGTGAATGCTATGTTGGCATGAACAACCACAAGAAGGCTTCTCCATACTGCAAGGAAGCCCTTGAACTTAATCCAACATCTCTCTACGGTCTGTTGCACCAGGCCCAACTTCAATTGGATGCCGAAAACTTTGACGCAGCAATCAACACCCTGAATACAGCCAAAGAACATCATCAGGGCGCTCGCCAAGTGCAGGAGAAGTTGCAAGAAGCACAGACATTGCTTAAACGCAGCAAGACGAAAGATTATTACAAGGTCCTGGATGTCTCGCGTGACGCCGATGAAGCGACTATCAAGAAGGCCTACAGGAAGGCAACTAAGGAGCACCATCCAGATAAAGCGATCGTGAAAGGTGTATCCAAGGAGGATGCCGAGAAGAAAATGGCGTCCATCAACGAAGCATATGAAGTCCTTTCAGATCCTGAATTGAAAGCGAGGTTTGATCGTGGGGATGATCCTAACGATCCGAGCAGTCAACATGGTGGCCATCCCTTCCAAGGTTCGCCATTCGGAGGACAAGGAGGACAACAATTTGTCTTCCAACAAGGTGGTCAGAGATTCCAATTCCAAGGCAGTCCGTTTGGAGGTGGCGGTGGAGGAAACCCCTTTGGTGGCTTTCCGTTCGGCTAATTATGAAGGTTGAGGTGGCCGCTTCGCACTTGAGGGTTCGAAAAAGGATTGAGAAGCATGGTGAAGCGCAATCGAAGCGTTTCCCATGTTGTTTCGGGTGCACTTCATGTGGCGATTTAGTCACTACTGGCACTACCTACGGCAGCCTACGAATACAAGCAATGGCAGGGCAGGACCAATCGCAAGCATATTCTCACATCTCCGGAGCACACCAAATATCCCCGACCGGCGTTGTTGCACCTTTCCGGGCTGGCCCGGGCACTTCCTTGTCCCCATTGACTTTGGTCTTTCCGAAATACTTTTGTCTTCTGTCCTCCCACCAGTTTACAGACTTCGACAAAGTTTCATTGTGACGAACTTGTCTTTTCTTGAGTGGTCATGGTTGTTCACGGTATCGGCTGCTGTTGTCAGTAAACCGATACCGCTTCAACTTGTTGGATATTAGCTTGGTGGGTTGGTGTTGTATGGTTAGCGTGGCGTTTAGGTGTATAACAGGAGGTTGCACTCTAGAAAAGCTAGACATGGCTGATAATTCATAGACTGTATTCATAGATAGTCAAGTGTATCTCTACCAACTCCTAGACAATCGTACTAGCATAGATATATGCATCGAGCTTTCAATAATTGTGATGATTCCTATGAAGACTTGGTGTGCTTGAAACGCCTGTTCATCGTTGATGCCCGAAACTTCAGGCACCCACATATATCTTCTGCAGCCTTAACATTTTGAACCTCATGTCCACCTCTTTCCAGTTTAATCGTTGCACACCACAACACTGTCGCATGAGAATCCCATTGTAAACTACTAGAACTGAAGCTCTACGTGTCTTGTTACGTACACAGACTTTAGATACTAGCTCCAGCGCTCTGCGAAACCACACATCCTGGTTCTAATCAACAAGCTCTACCGATTACCAACCCCAAACCGCCCTGCTCGACCTCTACTACCTGCTTCAACCATACTCTCACCAGGTTGTGCCTCTGATCTAAAAACCACCGCGCCCATCATGGCAACTGAATCAGAACCAACCACAAACCCCCGTGGAATCCCCGTCTTCCCCTTCCTCCCCACACCACAAGACTACATCAAAGACTCAACCGTCGAATCCACACTAAACCGCTTCCAAGAAATGATAAGCAAATACAACTTCATGAGCCAAAACGTCGAACGCCGCGCCGCCGGCCTGAAAGAAAAACTCCCCGAAATGCGCAAAAGCCTCGACACAGTGCGCTTCCTCCAGATGCAGAAGAACTCCTCCTCAAACATAGACGGTGCAACAGAAGATCTCACACTCGACGACGACGACAACGACGACGACCTCGAATCATCATCTAAACCTCAAACGGGCGAGATTGACGTAACATTCCCCCTCGCCGACACCCTCTACTCCCACGCCACCATAACCCCCACCACCCTAGACTCCGTGTACCTCTGGCTAGGCGCAAACGTCATGGTCGCCTACCCCCTCTCTGAAGCAGAATCCATGTTATCTGATAAGCTGACCAAGGCGAAACAATCGCTGCGCGCCGCGGAAGAGGATCTTGAATTTATACGGGCTCAGACGACGACGCTTGAGGTCGCGACTGCGCGGGTGCATAATTGGGATGTTGGGGAGAAGAGGAGGGTGAAGGCGCAGGGAAAGGATAAAATGTTGAAAGATGAGGATGATGGTGAGGATTGAATGGGGAAAATAAAGACTAAGTGAAATTGAAGTATTATATGAGAGTTGTAGAGCACGATTACAAACCTCAAGATCACATGGTATAGGACACGTACCACCACCACCACCACAAAAAACAGCAGCAGCAGCATCAGCAGCGAATAAAGCTATAAGTACCTGTCGTCAACTACGTATCCAGTTCCCTCGCTCGCCAACCCACGAACCACAACTCGAAATGAATGCAACAACCTTCCACAACAACCACTGCCACAATCCTCAAGCCCAGTACAACTCAATCCAACCAAATCAAAATGAACAGCTCCATTCATCCACTCACAACAACCACCCAATCTCAAACTCAAACCCAATCCAATCAACCAACCAACCTACCTACCTACCCATAACGCCCTTCCAAACAAAACAACCACCAGGTTCTATTACCAGCACTGCAATGCCTCACTTTCTTCATTGTGGATAGTTAGTTACTCCAACAAGAACAAGATGACGACTCAGACTTAAACTCAGTTGAGGTTATACAATGCGGACTTTGTGGTATTCTATGTGTCTGAGTAGACGAATGGAGTGATTGCTTGCTTGCTTGCTTGATGGCGATATTGGTCTTGATGGTGATTTGGAATGGCTAGCTGACTGGGTATGGTGTATGGGAGGGGAATGTAGTGTTGTAAAAAGGGGTAGGATGAAAACTGATGGAGAATGATGCAGCAGCTAGGTAGTGGTATATCATTAGCGAACGGACTTGGCGACAGGTGCCTGTTTGGAGCTTTACTAGAGTGGCTAACACGGATTATAAGAAGAATACGATAGTCAAAAGTGGTGTTGTGTTTGCAAGACCAATTCAAAGGACAGTGAATTGTGAGAATGCAATATCATTTCTCCTATCTACCACCAGGTTGCTCTCAACCATGCATTCTGCACAATACTTCTGATTATGCTTAGTTCTGCTCCTTGACATATGTTGTGTAGCTCATATCTTCATGTTATGCAAAGGCTCGTTGGCCCATTTCTCCATTCACTTGAGACGTTAGAAGAGAAGATGGACTTGCCTGACAGAATCTCAGCTCAAAGGTCCTTTCAGGGGTGATGAAGACACGTCGAATCATCACATCATAGACTTGATCTTGTATCACTAATGTGTTGCTCGCTTGCGAGACGATTGTCGAGCAATATCAGCCGCACAACTGTTGTTTGCCCATGACAGTTCAAAGGAGTCGAGGTAGAATTCCAGTTGCAGATTGCCTGCCTCAGCAATGAGGTTTATGGTTGATAAACCAGTAAATTGATTAACGTCGAAGAAGAATTGAGTGAGCATACAAGGGGCGAATGTGCAACGAGGTATTGTAAATTGCTGTACACCTGCTGCAACCTCTTGACCATTAGCTGTGGTACCGTTCGGCATGATATTCTCATTCCAACGGTAACCAGTGGCGGTAACAACACAATCGACATCCTCAATGGTGTTGTTGCAGCCAATGTATGCAGAGGTAGCATCAAACCAGTAGATGTCGTCCCAGACTCGTAGACCGGCGCCAAACGAACCTGGCAGATTTCGTCCTTCAGCAGTGGCAGGAACTGGTGTGGCATCCTGGGGATTGTATTGCGCCATTCGACCACCGTCAACCGCCGAATAGTTTGAGTTTGGAGGTGGGCCATAGCCGTACCCACTAGCCCAATAGAAGTGGTCGTACGGGGCAAACATGGACATGGGAGGTGCGGCGTTGGTGTCACTGTCGTTGGTCGAGTATGTAGGCAGGTCATCGAATGTTATGACAAAGTCTCCAGTCTGACTACAAGATGACGAAGCTTCGACCGCACTGCTGGTCGTCGTAGCAGTCACACTGGTCGCTGATGCTTCAGAGATTGTCTCTGTGAAGGTGACTACTGGTTGAGTGACTAAAATCCAAGTGGTCAACACAATGCTAGCTGTGACTGCGCTCGAAGCTGGTGCCGATGGATTTGAGACGGGCATTGGCTGTGAAGGTGTAGGAGTAACCGAAGTTTCACCCGATGTAACGGAGCTGAATGATATGATTGAAGCAGAAGAACTCTTGAGTGTATGACTCGGATCATAGACACTTTCGGGAATTGGTGATGCTCCAGCAGGCGTTGTCATCAACACAGTTGTGTTGTATGTCAAATAGCTCACAATTGTGGAACCATCCCAATTATTGCACCACGACGCCCAAACACCATTCATTTGTGCATAGACCATAGAGCAGGTCTGTCTCTTCTGCAGGCTCTGGGTCACTGTTGATGCATTCTTTGGCGCTGTAGTCGGACTAGGGGACTTGACAGCGGCTGCAGTCACCCAAATGGTAGAGAGGTAGGTCGTAACTGTCTCGGACACCACAGGCTGGGTGTCTTTCTGTGCACCAGTAGGTGTATCTGCAGGTGGAAAACCAATGGTGGTGGATGCGACAGGAATGCTGGTCGCGTAGACGCCATGATAAACACTTTCACCTGGAGCTTCGGTACCAACAATAGCCGGACCCAAAGCTGTATAAGTGAAGAAGAGTGATGTCGTCTCAGGTGGCTCTCCTGTAGGACGATCTTGACTGGATTCAACAACTTGAACTGACGCAACGACAGAAGCGTACGAGAAAACGCTCGAAATTGACACGGGATCCGACACAGCGATCGTGGCTGTTGCAGGAGCAATTATCACGGTGACAGTGGTGGGTGGTGGGCAGGTTCTGCATAGATGTTAGTAAAAGCTAGACTTGCATTCCACTATCAGAGACTAACTCTTGTCTAAGTCGTAAACGTCTTTGATTTCTGTATTCGGTAACGGTAGTAGTGCAGCCGCAAGTCGGTTGACTGTCCTTGTTAGCTGTTGTCATTTCTCGAGAACGGGTCATTTTACCTAACTGTCTGCGCGAGCTGCGCGAGATTAGCAGGGACGAGGACAGCTGCGTTGACCAAAAACACAGCTGCCAGAAGCAGCAGAAAAGATTGTTTGATCATCGTGACCTAGAATTGGGCACCTGTATAATGGCCGATGAGGCGTGAAACGAACGAATGTATGATCAATGGGTGACAAGAAGTTGGATGTACCAAAGATTGTGGTGGAAAATGAATGTGTTGGGAGTGGTAGAAGTAAGAAGAGGTATAGATGAAGTTGCGGCTTTACATCCGAGATTTTATATGGAAAGTGCGATCCTGCACAGTAACATGTGCCAAAGAGAGTATGAAGTGAAGAGAGAAGAGTGAAGAGTGAAGATTGGTACCGAGCTCGTCTCGACGGATGGCAAGAACGAGCAAACGAAGATTTACAATAACAAGAAAGCAATCTCAAAGCAATAAAAGCATAGCAAACAAACCTTGTGCAGCATCGATTCATGCTGTCCACCGTGCGTTTCATGATCGGTCCCCAAACATTGCTGCTCAAACAGAGCTTCAGTCCTGCAATGTGCATCGTGATTTATCAAGCTCCTCGACTGCAGGTAAACATGAGATGGTCCCTAAATCTCGCGTTTCGGGTAACAGCTCTCACACGTGGTCCCTCATGCCGTGTCTGCACGACCACCCCCCTTAGTCCTTCAACATTTATCAAGCGTCGACAGTGCCACTGATTGGAATTTGATGAGCATATTACCATGTGGTCCTAGTGCACGTCTTGGATTGTATATGTAAAGGTAGCAGATGATTTGATATTTCTGTGTTCGGATAGATATTCACGATTGCAATGCAGGCGAAGCACAGGAAAATTCGAGGCTCGGCGACTCCAAAAGTTCGAAACTGTCAGCTGTGGTAGGGTGTTTGTGCGATCGTTACACAATGTCGGATAGATGGGGCATGGCGACGGTTAACAACCTACCTCATCAGAAATTGACACCTAACGAATTGTCCTCGACTTTAAACGGATGGAGACTCGATCATTTTGAGATAAAAGGAATTTCTCGGTGCTTCGCTAGAAGAGCTGAGCTCGCCAAGCCATCGATATGCACGTCCTGGCAACCAGGTATCGCTCCGGATTCGGGATATATTGCTTGGCAGGCCGTGGTACCTGACCGGGTCCCGTTTCTTGCTGTCGAGGCTGGAGTGCCCTGCAGATCCGTCATACCGAGCAATCTCGTCTGATTTGGAACGAAGAGTAGCAAATAGTTTCGGCCACGAAGCCGTTCTTCCTTATATCAAAGCGAGTGAAACAGCCTAGTATTTCCCTTGATTGAAGTGCCTATGTACAATATGAATATCATGAGGTACAAAATGAGTTTTGAGGAAGATGTGTCTCTTTCTCGAAAGCGGATGGACTGAGTGCGGCATCCACATTAACCCATTCAGGTAAGCTCAGGCAGCTTGCATTAGCCTAGCACGCATCTTGGATCTCCGACCCCCTGCCGTACATGAGGAGTGCTGCGTTCCTGCCATTTTGTCGTGCAACAAAATAAAGGTTGACATATCCTGTGTCAAGCAGGAAGATTACACAAATACATGTGGAAGCCAATTTCATCCTTCACTAGCATAGTACCCAGGTAGCGGAATACAAATCTTGCTGAAGGATATTTAGTACACCGGCTGATACTCGCGCATATCAAGGGTGAAGGACTTCAGTTGAACGTTGAGGCTTAGTAGGATTTCATATTCAATGTTCGGTCATGATTCGATGACCATGTAGTGATTACCTGATAGGTAGTGCTCTTCTCTCAACCACGCCTCTTTGGAACAGTGTACTTGAACTATCTCGTAGTGCGGAATACATATTCTTCTTCCTGCACTGCCATATCACCTCGCATGACATCGCAGTACGCATATTTGTTCTTGAAGCCCGAACACCAGATACCCTTGTCCAACGACCCATAAAGATCCGTTCCAATCAGTAGCGCTGGACCACACACAATCACCATGGTTCCCACCCTCACAAGTCCTTGATTACCCAAACCCAATCATTGCGCTCCCTCAAAATCACCTTCTTCCAAGATTCCACCACTCAATATGCGCCCAACATGGGTCCTCTCCACACTCTCACAGTACCACCTACATTTACTCAAAAACACTTTCAAGAAAGGCACCGGACTCCTCGTAAATCCAGATCCACCACCTGGCAACGCAGAATCGTTCCCGAGTATGAACCCATCAGCGCTGACTTTTGTGTCTTCGTCATCCATTTCCATGTGCGCGAGTCCCAGGAGAGAGCACAGCTCCTTGTACTCTGTGTATGACTCCAGAAATCGTTGTCCAGCGAAGAGGTTAAGGAGGAGAATGAGTTTGCGTGGAATGACGAGTGGTGGGTTACGGGTAGGTGTAGTGTAGAGAGCTAAGTGATCGAGGCTAGCGAAGTCCAGGGACGGTCGCGGGGCGTAAATGTGTAGCGTTACACTGGATGATTTCGCGACAGTGGGGAGGAGAGCTTGGGCTTCATGTGGACTTATGATCAGCATCTGTTTTACGTGTTTGGCTGATTGCTCGGGTGTGCTTCCTGTGCTCGTCAATTGATCCGCACCTTCAGCACCGCGACAACATTCGATCTTCAGCATTCCGCGTTTCGAAATACGGAGCAGAAGACTACACTACTGCTCATGACTCCACCTATCAAGCACGAGATTGTAACCCAAACTCAGGACGGGCACGAAGAGCTTTTGACGTAGCAAACATGTTCTATCATCGTCGTGGAGAACTGGTATATCAAATTCCTCAAAATTGGGACAAACAGCTCTGGAATTTTCTTGCGCGATACTCCCCTGTATCCGGACCCAGTCAGGCAATCACCTATTCGGAATGGACATACGATGCACGTTATCTTCAAGATGTTTCGAAATGGCTAGCTCAAAATTGGTGCAGTGTCTATCAGAGTGCTCATCGTACACACATTCCAGCTCTTCCGTTTTCGATCATGATTTGGCTAACTACTCTGGCCTATTCTGAGAAGACTGACATTCTCGTCATCCAGTGTCTGGCCGCTTTCTTATGCCTTCCTGCCATTGCTGGCGTCACGACACCACAACAAGTTCAATTTGACCTTGCACAAGGCTTTTCTGCCCAACGAAAGGAGATTGATGACGTCCTTCGAGACACAGCACGTGCATTTCATCTGTGTCCTGAATTCAAGACCCCTCAGCGACCCAAAGAAACCAAGAAAGCTTACAAAAACCGCCGCGAAAATGATTGGCACCAGACAAGCGAGCGACTCAGGAAAACAGTTGCGAGAGAACTGGAATGTCAATGGCCATGCGAGGTGCCGGTTTTTCCTCTCTCTACTGACTCTCAGCCTTTCAGCACGTACATCAATATCAATGCAGCGACTGTATCTATTCGAACCAAATTTCAGACCTGGAGTCACAATTCTCAATACCGGGAGTACGTCAAGCAAATTGTTACTCAGCTTCGGACAGCTTCTGTTATGCAGCCACGCATGCCTTCATTAGCTCTATCAGTAACAGGTCTACATATGACAAGAAGACGAGGCTTCGTCCGCAACGACGATTTATTCGCTTCAACCCATATTCCTTCTTTGTCTGAGCCACCTATGCTCGAGCTGACTCACTCAACAGAAGTTGCGCAACAGGAAATTCCGGCATACGACAAGACTCTGGCCCTGGTAAAGCAAGTTGCAGCCCAAGCAAGGTTCGGTTATGAAAAACGATATGCCAAAGACTTGCACGCCAGTCTCGAAGCGCTCGATAACCTGGACGCAGCTTGCAATCTGTCACTGTCAGAATCTAGCCTGGCAGTTGTGCTACAGAAATACCGCCACGATTGCTGGGACTACGTGGATAGAAGCTATGCTTCATTGAGCATGACGTTTCGAATCGAAATTGCAAACAAACCTTGGAGCGCTCAAAGCATTGTTGTTGCATGTGGACAGTGGCCACGAGTCTCTCCGTCTATCTTCCTGAAGCGATTGTCCTACAAGCAGTGGTCCAGTAATTCCCAGTCATGGAAGCAGGATCTTGTTCGTTACGCAGTCGCCCTCACAGCAGCCCAGCAAGCAGATAGGCTGGTACGAAGTCTTGCAAGACCTCATGACCTCCTCGCGGAGTTGCAAAATGTGGGCCATGAGAAGTGGTCGCCGTTTGAGTTTCCGGAAGCATTGCTCATGGAGGTCGAAAGTGGCATCATGATTCGTGATAGGCAATGGCGTGTTGCGGAGAATATGATGAGACCTCCCTCAGATCAGAATACTGTCATGCAACTCAAGATGGGTGAAGGAAAGTCTTCAGTTATTGTTCCAGTTGTCGCTGGTGCCCTCGCGCAAGGATGCTCCTTAGTGCGTGTCTTTGTTGTTGGACCTCAAGCGAAACAGATGGCTAATATGCTTGTCAGTAAGCTTGGTGGCTTGATGGACCACCGCGTGTACCATTTACCGTTCTCTCGTGCTCTGCAATTGAAGGACGAAGATGTCAAGACCGTTTACGCCATTTGTCGGGAATGTGCAAGTAGCGGTGGAATTCTGCTTGTGCAGCCTGAACACGTTCTCTCACTTAAGCTAATGGGTTTGGATTCTCTCACATCCGGCAAGACATCCATTGCTCGTATGTTGTTGAAGACGCAGGCGTTCTTCCACAAATCGTCACGCGATATTGTCGACGAAAGTGACGAAAATTTCAGCGTCAAGTTCGAATTGATCTACACCATGGGTCTTCAGCGTCCAATCGAGCTAAGTCCGGACCGATGGCTGTGTATTCAGCAAGTGTTGCACATCGTACGAAAACACGCTTTGCTAGTACAGGAGGAGATCCCTACGTCGATCAGTATCCACTTTGACCAGCCGTGGGCGTATCCCAAGATTCGCTTCCTTGATTCCGTTGGAGAGCAGCGCACTCTTGCCAGAGCGGCACAGCACATATGTCACTCTGGTTTAAGCTGCTTACCTCTACCTCGACAGTCAAACAAAATGAGACGGGCTACCTTTCAATACATCACAGACTCTCAAGTTGGAATGCACGATATTGAGATTGTAGAGGACAGCCGATCTGCATCTATTTGGTCAGGACCGACTCGCGGCTTACTATTGTTGCTTCGAGGACTGTTCGCTGGAAATATTCTTGCCTTTGCCTTCGGACGCAAGCGATGGAGGGTAAATTACGGTGTGGCTACTGCCAGAGAAGTACACACTCGATTGGCAGTACCATACTCTGCGAAAGACACGCCTACGATGAGATCGGAGTTCAGCCATCCAGATGTCGCCATTGTCCTTACTCAATTATCCTATTACTATCAAGGACTATCGGACGATGATCTGTATATCGCCTTCGGGCACCTCATGAAGTCGGATCAAGCCAGTGTCGAATACCAGAGCTGGATTCACAACGTCTCCGATCTGCCACCCACTTTCCGATCTTTGGCATCCATCAATCTTCGAGATCGTTTGCATTGCGAGAAGCAAGTTTTTCCCTTCTTACGCTCTTCGTGTTCTGCAGTCGATTATTTCTTGGCTGCCAGTGTCTTCCCCAAGGAGATGAGGGAGTTCCCCTCAAAACTCTCATCATCTGGTTGGGATCTAGGCGAGGTGAAAGTTCACCCGACCACTGGTTTCAGTGGCACGATCGATTCGCGCTCAACGCTCCCAATTAGCGTTCACCACCTGGAGCTTGACGAACAACGCCATACGAATGCAATGGTCTTGGAGTACTTACTTCGCGTGGAGAATAGTGTCGAGTGCATTCCTTCTAACGCACAAGATTTTTTGTCTCATGTGTGTAGAATGAATCCACCTGTCCAAGTCATTCTCGACGTGGGAGCTCAGGTGTTGGAGCTCACTAACGTTCAAGTAGCTCACGAATGGTTGAGAGTTGCCATGAACAACACGTCGGTGCAAGGTGTCATATTCTTCGATGAAAGTCACGAAGTGGTAGTGCTCAACCGTGAGCAAAGAATTGAGCCTCTGCAATCGTCGCCCTACGCTCACGACTTGGATGGGTGCCTTGTCTTCCTTGACGAGTGCCATACTCGCGGAACTGACCTTCACATGCCTTCCCATTATCGAGCAGCTGTCACATTGGGTATTGGTGTGACTAAGGATAGACTGACACAAGCATGTATGAGAATGAGGAAAATCGGTCATGGGCAGTCCGTGGTTTTTGGTGTTCCAAAAGAAATTGAATTCAAAATGTTGGCCCAGGAGAAGAGACTTGTCAGAAGCAGTATTGACACTTTGGACATTTTGAACTGGGTCATTGCCCAGACCTGGGCAGAAATTGGACGTGCTATGCCACTATGGGCTGCACAAGGTCGGCGCTTTCAGGAGCAAAGCAACGTCTGGGCTCAGTGTCTCGACAACGACATCACTGAGTTGACGATAGATCAAGCAAAGCAGTTTCTCGAAGATGAGTCCCGAACTTTAGAAGAGCGCTATCGACCATCCGCCCATGCGGAGCCCAGATGCCTTACCGACTCAGGTCTCAGCAATCAGCACGACGACCCAATATTGGAGCGTCTCCGTGCCTTCGAATGCGGACAGATCGCCCAGTACGATCTGTCCGAAGAGCAAGAGAGGGAGCTCGCACCTGAAATCGAGCAGGAGCGACAAAATCAAAGACCGAATACAGCATTCCCGACTTCTCATGACCTCCACCCGGACATTATAGCCTTCGTCGCTAAAGGAATACTGAAGCCAACTTCTACCGCCGTCATCCCTGCATTCGAAGCTCTCAAAAGCACAAGTGCAGCGCGTCACCTCAACCTCGGCCAATTCCCAGTCGATCTCCTTGTAACCTGCGACTTTATCCGCACCGTCAAATCTACCGCCAAAACTGCGACTTCAGACCTATATGAGCGTCACGTCAACTGGATCTTGACAAGCACAGGAAGCACACCCGAGCAATCAGCCAAACACGTAAAACAGATGCTGATCATAAGTCCACATGAAGCCCAAGCTCTCCTCCCCACTGTCGCGAAATCA
>Ga0181464_1000599_pt1 | contig 15440 bp, 13 predicted proteins | sample InSIn2gowninarea_FD_119074 | JGI IMG/M metagenome (GOLD analysis project Ga0181464, IMG submission 119074) | Clean room microbial communities from NASA Spacecraft Assembly Facility at Jet Propulsion Laboratory, Pasadena, California, USA -... ...
CTTATGAACCGCTTCTCCATTGCATCCCTCATGATTCTATACTGCTCTCTTTTATCTTGTGTGCTCCCAAGTTTTAACATTACTTCTGCATCCTTACTCTGCCACACAAATGAAGTAGATAACAGGCATGCTACACAATTTCTCAATATTTAGATGAAATAAAGGCATAACTGGTTGGAATAAAACAAAAAATTATATAAACTGCTGATGCTTACTATGAAAAAAAGGCAACAATATTGTCATTAAAAGAAGAGGAATGTTGTCTCAATGGCATTAATTGCTCCCCTTTGATCTTAGAAAATTACATTAAACTCAGGAATCAAATTACATGGTTCATTTCTACTAATCTGTTTCTCAAATATAGATAGCTGCATCTCATTCACATAGGATGTTGGATCGGATTGTGAACCCAGATCCCTGAAAACACGATTTGTAGATAGAATACATCAATAATTAAGAGCAAGTTTTGAGGTTTAAATGTTATTCAAAATTGTCAAAAACTAATTAGAGATGATAGATGGGTTTGCAATGCCTGCATTTCTTGCATACCAAAAGATAAAAGCCTGTTTCTGTATGCATTCAAATATGTGTATCTTTTTCAGCACACGATGCCAGGCAAAAATTAAATATAAAATCATTAATGCTAGTCAAACTGCATAGAATGCAAAATTAGAAAATGAATATGAATCATCTTCAAATTTTTAATCATGTAGAGACGACTTAATTTCTGCTAAAAAGAACATGCCATACAATTTTTCAAAATATTAGGACCAATGGATCATGAAAAAAGATGAAGCTTAAATTACACCAAGAATATTCTTATTAGCTAAAACCATAGTAGCCATGAAAATCTTTGGCGAAGCTGGAAGCAGGGGGCTAAGAATTTCCTGCAACCACTCAAGGAATTTATTGCCACAAGGCAGTTCACATCTGTTTAGAATTTCATTTGACATTTCAATAAGAAATTGAAGTAACAGTTATACAGATAAATGATGAATGGAATACTGTGATCACATGGGACCCTATTTACGCTCCACACCTATAATTTCTCAGTGCCACCCCCTCCATGGAACCGTATCTAAAAGTCATGCAGATTCAGACAATAAGCAAGCCATACAGACCCAGGGTCATGAGGCCTCAAGGACCACTAGATCAATCACCTACTTCTTCCATCCCGTTCCAAGTGTCCCATTGATGATACTGCTAATTGGGCAACCAATAGAAGGTCCATATCACAATGTCATTCCTGACAATGAAAAGGATCTCCAAAACCATTGTGCTTTCTACTAAGAAAGTGGGATCAAGTTCTCTTCAACATCAAAGATCTTCCTCTCATCCCTACCCCAGTGCAAGGCAATCCAGAAAATCACACATCATCAGATTTCTGGCTTCCTCCAAAGACTCATCAGCCATAGGTTATAGGAGTTATCAGACACTATGCTCTAGTCAGTACTCTGCTGTTAATAAAAATCAGCGCACTGATGCTTGAGCGCCACCACACTATAGTCATGCATTTACTGCTACACCCAGATCTAGTGTTTTTCTTTAAGTGCCCCTGCCCCTGTCTTTCTTGAGTTCATGTCGACTACAGAGAAATAGAAAAAATGACACAGGCAAAAGGAAAAGAAGGAAGTATCAAAAGAAAACACCAGATGTGAAAAAAGGTTACATAATGATAAACAAGATATTTTGATTTTGAAGTTTAGGGAGTAGTTGTTGGCCAACTAGATTGGTTTAATTGTCATACTATCACTCAACAGTAACATTTCTACAGTACACACCAGTCGCTTGAGAATAACCTAGCCCTTATAGTCATATTATTATATGAGAATGAGACCTCACACTGAATGTATGTACATCATATGCCTATCAATAAAGATGTTCAATTTGATATACTATTCTTGTCTATCAATGTCATGTCATTCTGTGTGTTATCCTCTACTCCTATCCGCATGTCAACATATCTTCTAGCATATTGCAAATGTGATTGTATACATATGCATAAGACTAATTCCATGTTTTTGAAGCTTAGAAGTCTCATCACCCTAACACTTACAATATATAGGTAGAAAATGTATGCATAATCATTATTGCTAACCCAAAATAAATAAAAAGACAAAAGGAATAGTTACCACTTGCGTTCAGAAATAGAATTATATAAACCAGTGAAGGAAAAACTGCGGGTAACTTGCGGAAAATGGCAGGTACCCGCGAGTCTCCCCTCCGCCAAGTCCGCGGCGGCTGAAACTCGCCGGCACCAGGTTTTGCCAGTTAACCGGCGAGTAACCGGACCAGAAACCGGCAAGTAACCGACGGTTAACCGGCAACCGACAAAACAGAGCCGGATTTTGCCCTTTTCAAGATAGTCAGCCCCTCTAACATGCCAGTATCATTCCCAGTTTGCTCATTCTCTCCATTTTGCTCATTGTTTTTGCTCTCCAGGTCAGTTTTTGAAGATTCAAAGGTTCAACATCAATCTAAAGAGCTTCACCGTGGATTTTTAGCATTTCACCACAGATTTCTCAAGAGCTTGTGATCTGGTTCTGTGTTTTTTAATTCTCACCGTGCATTTGAAGAGGTAGGGTTTTTGGCTTTTTTTTTTTAATTTTCCATGGAATTTTTTTTTCCCTTTGTATTTTAATGTTAATGCCTATACTTCAAAAGGGTATTGTTATTTTTAGAATATTTTGTGATTTTTTTTTGTAAATTAGGGTTAGGGTTTTATAGGGTTTTTAATAGGAATTTTACTTTTTTTCACTTTCCAGATGAAAACTGAAGATGATGTCAATTCCAATGCACCTCCTCTAGCACCAGGGACAGATATTGCTTGGAAGTATGGCACAAAGGGTGATCTTTCAGGTCAAGTGATTTGCAATTTTTGCAAAAGACCTTATAGGGGTGGTATCAATAGATTAAAATATCATCTTGCAAGGATACCAGGTAAAGATGTAGCACTTTGTTCTGCTGCACCTCCCAAGGTTGTACGTGAGATGCAAGCTTTACTTGCTACACCCTCACAAAAGAAGGTAGAAAAGCAAAAGACCAAGATGGCAGTTGGTGCAGGGATTGGGGGGAACGTGAGCTTTGAAGATTCAGTGTCAAATTCTTTATTTGCTCAAAATCAATGTTCAGAGCCAAATGAAAATTCAACACTTCCAGCTTCAATGAGGCATAAAACCATGGAAGGTTTCTTTGTTCCTCCTACAGTGGCACAACCTTCCCTTGACACTACATGGGGAAAAGATAAAATCCAAGCAACCCGAAGAGCAGCTACAAATTTTTGTTACTATTGCAACATTCCTTTTAATGTTGCAAATAGTCCTTATTGGGCAACCATGGTGAATGCATTCATCAATGTTGGAAGAGGGATGAAGGCTCCTACCACAAAGGATTTCAGTGGTCCTTTGCTTGAGGATGTAGTACTTACCACACATGCCATAGTAGATGAGCAAAGAAAGAATTGGCGCAAACATGGATACATAATTATGTCAGATGGATGGATAGATACGAAGAACGGTACACTACTCAAGTTCATGGTGGCATCATGTGGAACAATAGTCTTCTTGAAGTCGATTGATGCACCCGATAAAATAAAAGATGCATTGTTGATTTTCAAATTGCTTGAGGAAGTGGTGTTGGAAGTGGGTGTGGAAAATGTTGTCCAAGTTGCGACGGACAACGCTTCAGCATATGTTTCTGCAGGTAAAATGCTTGAGAGGAAGTATAAAACCTTATTTTGGAGCCCATGTGCAGCCCATGTGATTGACCTTATGCTAGAGGACATGGGCAAGCTCTTATGGATTAAAACTGTGGTTGATGAAGCAAAAATAATTACCAAATTCATCTACAACCACACTTGGGTGCTTAGTTTGATGAGAGAGCACACGGGTGGCAAGGAGATCATCCGTCCAGGTATCACTAGATTTGTCTCCAATTTTCTTGCATTACAAAGCCTCTTTGAAGCAGAAGCTCCTCTTAAGAGGATGTTTATTAGTGATAAATGGAGGGATTCTTCTTTTCGTCATAGTGATGATGGGGAGAAGGTTTAAAAGATAGTATTTGATGACTTGTTTTGGAAGGGTGTTGATGAGGCCTTGAAGGTAATTTAAATTCTTTCTTTTATGTTTTTTTTTTGTTATTTTTCAATTTTTAGTTTGTAGCTTTGTTAGTTTGTAGTTTGTATTTTTCTTTATTTAAGTCTAAATTTGTCTTTTTTAATGATTTCTAGGTCACACAACCTTGGATCAAGGTTCTTCGTCTTGTAGATGGTGATTTGATGCCGATGGGCTATCTATATGAAGCCATGGATAGGGCAAATGCGATTGTCCAACGTATGTATAAGAGAAACATAAATAAATTGGATGCCCTTGAGAGTATCATTGATAGGAGATGGACCCATCATCTCCATCGACCTCTACATGCAGCGGGGTTCTACTTGAACCCCAAGTTTTTCTATGCTGATAATTTTGAGGCTAATAACGAGGTTATTGATGGCCTCTATACTTGCATTGAGAGGATGATCCCTGATGATAACCTTAGGGCTCTTGTTCCAGAAGAGATGCAGGCCTACAAGAAGGCCGAAGGGAGGGTTCTTTCTTCACTTATTTGTAAAATATCGAGGAACAGCTTACGACCAGGTAATAATCTAAAATCAATAAAATTATAAATGTGGTCTTTTTACTATTAGTAATTTAGTATTTTATCAAAGCTAGATTGAGTTTTTGAAATTGTATTTTCTTTTTCACAGATTGTGGGTGGGAAGATAATGGTGGTCGGTGTCTGAATCTTCAAAAGATGGCAATGAGGATATTGAGCCAGCCTTGTAGTGTTTCTGGGTGTGAGCGCAATTGGTCCATGTTTGAAAGCGTTCACACAAAGAGACACAACAGGTTGAGCCAGCAACACCTAAATGACCTTGTGTTCGTCCAATACAATATTCATCTTCATGTTAGACAAGTGGAGGGCACAGATTGCTATGATGCCATTGACCTTGATTCTATGGATCCACTAGTAGATTGGGTTTCTGAAGATGTGGAACCCATCTTCACTAAGGAGGGCATTGAGCGACTTGAAAGGGAAGCAGCAGATGAAGGTGCATCTATAGCAAGTGAAGGTACATCTAGTGCAGCAACTGCAATTTATGTGGAGCCCGAGGATGAGGCTGAGGATGAGTATGAGGATGAGGACGAGGATGAGGACGAGAATGAGTACATACCTGAGGTTGAGCATTCTATTGGGGACGAGGATGTGCCAGTGCGACATCCTTCGCCACCACATGTTGTGAGGAGTGAGCCGAGGATATATAAGAGGACCGGGACAAGGTAAAAGAGGCCATTGCATTGATTGCAACACTAGTAGTTTAGTACTTTAGAGTTAGACTCTTAGAGTCTAGACTCAGTTTTTATTCCAGCACTAGTAGTCTTTAGACTTTACTATTTAGAAGTTTGGAACTACTTTACTTTGGAGTTATGAGTTATGAGTCTCTGACTATATACATTGTTGAATTCACTATTTTTGATGATCATTAATGGTCACAAACAATCAATGATCATTGTAGCTCTCTAATTCCTTATTTAAATATGTTTTTGTATTTTGTTTCATAAAATGTTTGTGTTTTTTTTTTTTGCCGAGTTTTGGTGCCGAGTACTCTCCGAGTTGCCGAGTACTCTCCAAATTTTTCCTAGCCAGGTAATTCCTGAGTCCGAGATTTCCAATCTTGATATAAACATAAAGGCTAAATTTTGATAATAGAGTTATAGGAGCTTCCTTCCTTTGATTGCCATTTAAATGCGTAAAGTCCCCTTGCCTTCTTATATATTTGTAGTGGAAATTGGACAATACCTTGTAATTCATCCAAAAACATCTACTATGCCCTCGTAGAGACCTTCAATCACTTGTTTGTGAGCAACAAAAGGTCATAAATGATTTTTGGGCTATAGTAGAGTACCCAACAGCATGTGAGGTTTATAAAATTGTGACTTCCATAGTTGGAAAACTTGTACTTGGAAAGTACTCAACTAGGCAAATTTTGGAGAGTACATGGCAACTCAGCAAAAAAAACCTTGAACATTTAATGAAAAAAACCATATTAAAAATATTTCAATACAAAATTAGAGAGTTGTAATGTCAATTTTATATTAGATTTAAATGAAAAAGTTACATTCATCCTTTGTGATCATCAAAAATACAACAATGTAACAGTTAAGTAGTTCTAAACAACTTTCTTCTTTCCCTTCGACCTCATACATGCCCTCGCAATGGGTTGTGGAAGTGGTGCATCCTCAAGTATGTCCTCGAGCTCCATATCACATGTAGCTATTGTAGTTGATGGACCTTCTACTGCTTTCCTTTCAAATGTTAGAACTTATAATGCATTATTGTGTAAATAACTTAGGTGTATTGTTCCTAATTAATTAAAAACCAAAGGAACATATACAAAACCTAAGTTAGAGGAAAATATTTTGTAATATGGAATAATCTATTTATTATGCAGATTATCCATGTATGCAAATGTGGAGCCCCATCTATTTTATATTAAGGGTATATCAACATATGCATGCAGTCCCACATACTTAAAATAGAAGTATGGGCATATGAAATAGGTATAGGTAAAAAACCTTCCACCTACCATTCTCACCTAATGTGAGGATGTGGATATCCTATGGACGTTGATATTCCCCTTGTATAAAAGGGTGTAACAAATTACGATTTGAGCCTATAAAAGGAAGGCTAAGCTTGTTGTAAAACATACACTTGTAGAAGCATTGTTATGCTACTAGTTTAGAGATCTAGGTGATAGAAAAGTTGTAAGAGAGATTTTGTCTTGAGAAGTAATAGATTTAGATTCAAGTGAATGTACTCTCTTAGAGGAGAATCAATATACTTCTTATGTGTCACTTTGTGAGTTTGCTTATTGTTGTGTCTTTTGAGAGATTGTTATTTTGAAAGTAATTTGAGTGTTAATTTGTTGGAGTTGGTACAAGTGATCTTGGTTGTGGAATTCATCAATTCCTTCACTTGGTATCAGAGCCTCCTTGTGGTAATCTCCTTGGTCATCTCCTTCAAATTTTAGCTCCATCATCTTGAGGTAACTCTTGTTTAAGGTATAAATTTCAACCGTCAATTTTCTTCAAGGTTGAAATTTAGATCTAATTTTATGTTTTTTTTAATATCTAACATTTTGTGTTAGATTTATAATGATCAAAAATAACAATATTTTTATTTGTTAGTTACAATTTTTTGTAAAGATTTTGCAATTTATTTTTATTATTTGTTTGCAAAATTTTACAAATTAAATTTATGGAAAAAAAGGGGAAAGGGGGATTGTGACACCTTAGTATACACAAAATTGTTATCTTGAAATATTTATGTGCATATATATTAAAAAAAAATTGTAAAATTAAATATGCAACATCAATATTTTTAATTCTATACAACGAATTTCTTTTATTAAAAAAAAGGTGGAGGTAGAGTAGTCTACAAATCATGTTTATAGCCTTCTGAATTATTTTGTGAATTACTCGTAGCAACAGTTAAGGCTAATGTGCTTTTGCTAATATGAATTGCTTTCTTGGATATTCCGGAATTACCATTTCGAGAACAAAAATGATGTTTAGCCCAATTACTACTGCAGGCTAACAAATTTCTCCCCGCTAGCTGCGCAGGTTAACAAATTTCTACGTTTGTTTGAATTATTAAAAAAAATAATAATAAATAAAAGGAGGTTGCGCTAACCACGCAAAGGGGGCCACCACCCCTATGAGGGGTGCATGTCGCCCAAAGGGGCCGCGTCCGCCTCAAGGGAGGGCAAGTCGCCCTAAAGGGGGCCGCCAACACAAAGGCAGGCGAGCCGCCCTGAAGAGGGCCACCACCGCAGAGGCAAGCAAGCCGCACTAAAGGGGCCGCTCTGAAGGGGGTTTCCACTTCGAGGTGCACGCGATCCTGCCACCAAGGGGCCGCGTCCACCCAAGAGGTGCGCAAGTACTGTCAACAGGCCAGAAAAAAAGGGGGTGCAGGTCCTCAGTGCACTGTGATAGATAGCACTGTAATAATCCAAATACAATATCAAGTGCAAAATGCTTAAAACACACAAGTAGACCCTAACATCTAGTCTAGGGCATCCAAATAATGCATACACAACACCAAAATGCCAACATATGGCTCATACAATCGCATACTTGCAAAGATAACTCAATGTTGCAAACATGAGCAAGTACACAATGTAAATTGCAGATCGAATGGCATAATGGTTGTATAATGACATGAAATTAACAACAATACAATACCAAGCTCCCAGAGCTAGACGTTGGCCTCCAAGGAGCCAACTAGGGCACAACAATGTTCTCAAGCTGGACAGACGGATGGGACAGTCTTGCTCCCTCAGAACCTGAATCCTCTCCATCGAAGGAGCCCTCCTCTGATCCTAAAAACCACTGAAGGTAGAAATGCAACCTTGGAATACCATCGGATGGGCAAGGGTGCTACACCAGTGTTGTAAACTAACAGGATCCCTCATCCTGCTAATCCTCTTAGATGTTGCACCTAGGAGTTTGCTTAGCGTTGCGCTAAGTCTCTTGTCCTCTGGACGATATGTGTAATAATAATAATAATCAAGTATATCCAGCTATGAGGCTCCAATGCCTTTTTATACACTTTACTGGATTTGGATCTCACTTAGGAGTCATTACCCAGCTCCTCTAATCCACGTTAGCCTCCTGGGAGCCCAGAATGCCCAACCTGGGTGCCTAGGGGTTAGGCATGTCCAATGTGGGTGTCCAGGTGCCATAAATGTCGACGTGGGGGTCTGGAGTGCCATGCATGCCTAACATGGGTCTAGGAGCCATGCGTGGGGGTTGGGTGTCATCATGGGCCAACATTGGGGTCTAGGAGTCTCCCCAAGGCTAGCACATGTACATAAGTGCTCATCCATCCACCTAAGTGCTAAACAGACCTTGGGATTCCCACAATCATGATCGGGATCTCCAAGTACAATAAAACTCCTAATCTATGCTTGGGAGGGAGACGTCCCACTTGGGGCTCACAATGGGATCCATTGACCCATTAAGTCTTCTATCCCAAGCCCTAACTTAAAGCACAACTAAATAATAAAATATATTACAAAGGGGGTGTTGGGCAGTTTTTCTATCCTACCCTCCTTCTTCCTTGCGGGCTGGGGAGGAGATCGGAGAGGACTCCAACATTCAGGTGGAAGGGCGTTACCTCCTTCCCGCTATGGGGACTGGTTACCCCAAAGGTATCGTTTTGTTTGTGTTTTATAGGAATAGCTTTTCGACTCACCAGAACAACCCAGCTTAGGCTGAGATGTTTAAAGCTGTTGCCAATGCTAACCTAGCATGGATCAAGGGACTCTGAGTTTGCTAAGTGTGATTCACCAATGTTATTTCCAAAGAACAGGAAAAGGGAAACTGGGGGTGCAAAAGTTGCTGAAAAAAGTGTAAAATAAAGAAAAAAGGTACTAAAAGGGGAAAAGGGTGGAATGACGTTGCAATCAAGGTCACTGTGAGTTTACGAACTTATGGACTCGATCTCTCGTTCATTCGAAGTCACCACGATGGGATTCGGTTCAGGTTCCTATCACCCCTTATCCAACCTACTAGCCAACAACACGAATGGTCTAGCAGGCGGAGCGAGAAGCGGTAGGCGAGGAGTTCAATGATACAAGGTGGGACAGGTGAACCTAGGTGAGGTTCCCGAGGTGAATGTCATCACCGAGGTATCCGAATGAGAATCGAGTCTAAAATGCCAGAGCAAAATACCACTGTTCAATCATCAACACATCCACTTCAAGAAATATGCAGTTATCTCTCATCCGCCTCAAGGGGAGACTTACAAGATGCACCAAGCAAAGTATGTTAACAACAACAATGATAGAACAAGATTGAAAGCACTTCCAATTACTCATTCACATTTACACTGCACACAAGACAAAACATCCACGGTACTTAATCACACTCAAATGAAACACTTAGAAATTTAGAGCCAAAAACGCCTTAGTTTCTTATTTGTTTCAAAAGTGTCAATCCCCCCTTACAAATGAAGCAAAATGGGGTATAAATAGTTTTACTTGGCAACCTTAGTGTTGCCCTAACCCTAATTGCGTTTTTTGAGAAAATAAAGATTGGTCCAATAATATTTCGCCACATGGCGTTACAAGATTGCTTCCAACCTTGTGGGAGCAAATCCTCATCCATCACAAGGTTGGGCCAAATTTAAATGTTTTTGAGGTCCAAATTACAGAAATATAAAATACTTGAAAATGAAATAAACTAAAATAATGTTGCACTTGCAACAACCCGCCTCAACGGTCTTCCTCAGGTCCGCTGGCACTTGTGGTCTCTACCCTCTCTATGTCACTAGGCTGGGGCCTTCTTGATTGGCCGGTTGAGAAGGCCCTGCTCCTCCCACTACGTCTGCCTCTAGGATCCTAGCGTCTAGTTTGAAGTTCTCCAGTGGGCGGCGTGGTTGAAGGAGAATGATTTCCTCCTCTTGGCCTACTTCCCCCTGCATCTCTTCCAACTCCTCGGCAAGCTTGAGGATATCTCTGGTCCGCTCCGGCTCAGTGATACTAACTTCACCAATTTGAGCCTTAAGGGTGTGGGCCTCCAAATCTTGCGGCTTCTCAAGGTCCTTGTTCAAGAAGAGTCTGGTGACTGAAAGCGTGTTGTTGACCTTGAACACGAACCTACTCACATAGTGAGTATCTGTGGACTCATTTCTAACCCTCATGCTGGGATCCGCATGCTCTGCCCTTATTTCAACTGCGAGGTCTACAGTGTATTCTCGACTTGGCAAGCTAGTACCCGCGATCAAGCCCCTCTCCGTCTCGTCCTCTTGCCTTGGTGCCTTGGCGCCTGATTTGTCCATCCTGGTGCAGGAGATGAAGAGTGGGATGATTCGGGTTGAGAGACCGAGCTCCTTGGGTTGGCGTTTTCAGCTGAGGTTGGTCGTTGATTCTCTACAGCTTTCTGTGGCTCTGTCACTGGAGAATGGGAAGCAAGTGATTCTGGTTTGCAAGAATGAAGGTTCCAGATTGATTTTATAGGAAAAATTAGGGCAACACCAAACCCTAGCCAGTTAGGTCAAAATGGCATTCCATCTCGGTCGTCCAAAATGGCCGACCTCGAGATGTGTGCCGTGGGCATTGAGTGTAGCTAGCGGCTTGGGAACCGACGCAAGGGGTCCGGGGGTGCCCTCAAGCTGGCGCATGCTTGGGAAAGACATGATTGTGTCTTTCTGAGACCAGCGTTGGGCTTGGAGAGGCATGCTTGGGTTCTGGCAATTTCGCGTATACTCCAGCTCTTCCATGCAATCGGTCAGTGTTGGTCTGGTGGCCTTGTCTTGCTCTGTTCTCCCTCTCCCAGGGACTCCATCCTGCTTTGGCTGTCCAACGTTCTCATCCTGGAGCTGTCCAAGGCCTGGCAAATTCTTCCAAGGGGCCTGATTGCGCCTGTCTGGATCATGTGCTCGACCTGTGCCTTCTTGCAAGCCAGGCGCATGTTTCCAAAAGTCATAATTATGACTTTTTGAGGCATGCGCCAGCCTGCCAGGAGGGAATGAGGAGTGTCTTGGCTCTTCCAGTGTGTCCAGACTGAGTATTTTTCTTTGTCCTTTGGTCCTCGGGGCTCCTTCAAGCTGGCGCATGTCCCAGAAAGTCATAATTATGACTTTTTGAGGCATGCGCCAGCCCTCCTGGGCATGCCAAGTTGTCTTGCAGGGTTGAAGGCTTCCGGACTTGGACAGATTTTCCAGTTGAGCTCGCTTTCCTGGCTTCCCAAGCTTGGCGCATGTCTCCAAAAGTCATGATTATGACTTTTTGAACCATGCGCCAGCCTCCCAGGTGGATGAATTTTGACAAGGCATCTCCCAAGCTCATCCTGGCTGCCTCCTTGGCTTGGCGCATGTTTCCAAAAGTCATAATTATGACTTTTTGGGGCATGCGCCAGCCTAGCCATCTTGTCAGTTTGCCTTAGGGTCTTGGTGACTTGATCCTGGGCTTTCCAGGAGCCTGGTGCACATCTCAAAAAGTCATAATTATGACTTTTTGAGGCATGCGCCAGCCTCCTGAGGAGTCCAGTTTGGGTTGGACTTGGCTCAAACTGACTCGGGTCCCCTAACTCGCCTAGGCCAACTTGCTAGGTTTCCAAACTTAGTCGATTTTTGGGAAATTTTCATGATTCTGGCTTGGGATGACTAGTCTGGATGTCTCTGACATGCTAGCGAGGGGTGAAGGACGTGACTCCAAGTTTCATGAGCAATGGGAGACACAGGGTTGAACGGGCATGTACCTGGTCATAATTCTAGAGGGTCCCCAAAATCGCGAGATTTTGGGGTGGGTTGTGTTTAGGCACAACAGGGGGATCCGTTGGATTCCATAATAAATTTTATCAATGCAAGGGGGGCATCACAAAGCCTCCCCTCTCGAATTGTTTGCCCTCAAGCAATGGTAGAAAGCTACAACATATTCTTCCAAGAATCCTTCAACCTTGTAGACTGCAATCTGCCAAAGTGGAATGCAACTTCAATATATCCCCTCCATGATGTAGGCCTTGTATGAACTACTAAAGCTGCATCCCCATGCATCCATAATGCATGCAAAAACTTTAATATACTGCAATTGTCACTCCTCAACAGGTGCTTCATGACTATTCTCAGCAAACATGGGGATGTATGTATGTCTTCATGAGGATGTAATTGCAAAAACCTCAAGTAAATCATGGGTGAGTATAAACAAGCAGAGCCTATGCTCCATAGTTGAAGCCAGGCCTTCCCCAAGTTCAACGTGGGGTCCCAAACTCTCCCAATGGCCAATGTGAGGTCCAAAACTCCTTTATTTGCCAATGTGGGATGCCAAGCTATCTCCTAGCCCAATGCCAAGTGTCTAACCTTTCCCAGGTCCAACGTGGGAAACCAACACTCCAACCCAAACATTGGGTGCCCAAGCCTCATTAATGCCATCATGGAGTGCCCAAACTTCTCCATACCCATCATCATGCACCAGAATCCCTCAACCTCCCACGTGTGGTGTAGAAGTCTCCATGAGTTCAACGTGGGATGCAAGAGCTCCTCCAAGCCCAACAACTAGCTCCAAGCCTTCTTGGTGCTCCATATGAGGGATAGAAGCTCCCTCAAGTGCAACGTTAGGTGGCAATCCTCCTCAAGGCCCAACGTGAGGTACCAAGCCTTCTCAAGGCTCAACGCAAGGTGCAGGAGGTCCTCCATGCTCAACGTGCAACATCCATCCTCCCCAAGCTCCAATGTGGTGTGTAAGAGGCCTTCCAGGTTCCACGTCAGGTATCCAAGCTCCTTGAGATGCAACGTGGGGTAGGGGAGCTCCTCAATGCTCTTCTCCTCATGCCAGAGCTCCTCCATGTCCAATGTGACCCTATTTTCAGCTTCCTCCTTCTGGCACCACTCAATCACCTTCATTTGCTTGTTATCCACCTGTGGACAATCATCACGAATTCCCTATAGTGTATGGGTCTTCCCATCGATCTCGAAACTCATAGTGAGTTCCTGGTAGTTGGTGTGGATGTCACTCAAATCAAATAGCCACTGCACTCCTAGAATAATGTGAGGATGCCCCTTCAAGGGATAAACATAGAAATTCTCCTTCACTGTGTAACTTTGTAGCCGCACTACAAACCTCTCAATAATGTGATCCACAAGCATGAGTTTCCCATTGACATTGGAAACTTTAAATCCTTTGAACCCCTTAGTTTTCAGGTTCTTCTCTACAAAGCCTGCATCAATAAAGTTATGGGATGCTCCTGGATCGATCAAGACCATGACATCCTGTCCACTCGCCTGTCCCACCACCTTCAGTGTGAGGTACTTCTTCACCCTATGGAGTGAAGCGATCATGCTTCCTAATGAGCCTTCCACCTTGGGTGATTCCTGGTCCAGTATATCAACGCCAAGATCCAAATCTGAGTTGTCTGACTCCTCAAAAAGCACCTCTATGTAGTGCACTTGCCCCTTGCCTTGGCAACGGTGCCCAAGCTCCCAAGTCTTCTTGCAATAGAAGCACTTGCCTTCCTCCCTCAACTTCCTCCGTGTGGCTACATCCAACTGCTTCGTCCGAGGTGGGGGGAAGGGTTTGGCCTTGCTAGGCCCCCCCTTGTCTAAAAAGGTCTTTTGGGTGGCCGGTCCCTTGTATGTCTTCCCTCCCTTAAGGGCCTTAAGGGATTTCACGGTTGACTCTAGATCATATGCAGCTCGAATGGCATCATCAAGGTTCCTAGGTGAGGATACCTTGACCATTCCCTGTAATCATTAATGGCTCCATCAATCCCTCTATGAAGAGGAATGTTAACCGCTCCTTAGGAATGTAATGAATCATGACTGCAATCTTCTGGAATTCAAATACATACTCATCCATTGCTCCCTGCTGCTTCAAAGTTGTCAGATCTCGTAAGTAGTCATTCTCCTTCTTTTGATCAAACCTTTTAACCAACCGTCTAGCGAACTCATCAAAGGAGGTAATGAGTGAGTAATCTTGGCTGATTACTCCATGCTACCATCATTCAAGGGCATCACCCTCAAAATGTAATGATGCAAAATGAATTGCATCTTCCTCCACCATGTTTGGACTCAAGGTGAAGTAGGTCTACAGCTGATGCAACCATGCCCTAGCAATCATCTGCTTCCCATCATACATCTGTACCTGCATCTTATTTATTTTCTACTGCAGATCTCTCATCTTCCCACGAGCTGCTTGGGGTGTGTGGATTGTGTACTGCTCGCCTTCAACCCTAGGATTTCTAGGTAGCCATTGAAGTTGACATCTCTCTTCAATCCCGAGTCCAACATAGAATACTCCCTGAAACTCTGATTGAGCTCCAATGGGCCAGGAACCCTATTCTTCACCTCCTCCCCTGACGTCTTGGAGAACATGGGTTTGGACGGCTTGGGGATGATGGGTTGTTCCCCAATCTTGCCAACATCCTCATCCAGGTACCTCCCCAAGAGAGGGTTAGTACCTCGTGGTGCTCAGTGTGAGCGGGATCTCAGGAATGTGGGTTTTGGACAACCCATAAATCCGTGAAGAGTGGATTCCTAATATCTCAAACTACGGGATCTCCTCATACTCGTCTCCCTATCTTCCCTATCCTCTTCATGCGGATCTTCACCTTTGTCTGGAATAGGACGTGGGGGCCTAATGTGCCTTTCTGGTACCTCACAAACTCCCACATGTCTATTCAGCTGCCGTTGCATGGTGGTAATGGCTCCTGTCATGTTATGAATGGCCGAAATAAGCTCATTGAACTTTCGCTCAAATGAGGATTCCCAAGCCGGAGTAGGGCTTCTCCTAGCCGATGCAGATCTCCCTCCTGGCTAGATCCAAGCTCTGATACCACTCTAATGATCCAAATACAATATCAAGTGCAAAATGCTTAAAACACACAAGTAGACCCTAACAT
>Ga0181464_1000703_pt1 | contig 15436 bp, 12 predicted proteins | sample InSIn2gowninarea_FD_119074 | JGI IMG/M metagenome (GOLD analysis project Ga0181464, IMG submission 119074) | Clean room microbial communities from NASA Spacecraft Assembly Facility at Jet Propulsion Laboratory, Pasadena, California, USA -... ...
CCCGTCTTGACAGCTCCGGCAATTTTATGTTCAGAAATCTTTCCGGAGGAAAATATAAAATATATGCTCTAAAGGACGGCGACGGTAGCAACAACAGTTTCAACAATTGATAGCTGCGCATGATTATAAGTTTGATAGTTTACAAGATTAATTATTTAACCCGCCGCCATCGATCCAGCATTTGAGCTTATTAATTTCGGAAGGGGAAAGTGCGCCGGTGGCCGGCATAGTTTTTTGTACGATGACCTGTACATTGATCATGGCTTTTGCGGCACTGATCTGATCGTAATGCTGGAAGGTATAACCACCCGAACTGGTGGCGTCATGACAACCGGGGAGGGCACATTTGCTGGTGATCAGTGGCAGGATATCGGCGTTGAACGAAGCTGGCGTGGTAGAACAATTGACTGGCTCACTGCTGCCCGGATATAATAGCGCTTCCTTGTCGTAATAGCAGCCTGTTACTGAAATGGTAATCAGTACGGCAAAAAATAATTGCCGTTTTCTTTTCTTGTTGTTCAAGAGCATAGTATTTCTTTTAGACAGATCCTGCCGGTGGTTTGCAGCGTGAATCCGTATGGGTGATTATTTTAAAATATAGCATCGTACCAGGTACACATCGCCCGGTAAACCGAGGTCGGCATCGCCTTCCCCGATTCCGTTGCAGATACCTTTGATGCTGATTTGCCGGCCTGTACCGATATCGCCCGGAGGGCCTTCCAGTGTACAGTTTACCGAGGCGCCTTCCGTGCCGGTTTTTAACAGTATGATGTGCTGCTGCTGCGGGTTTTGCGACACCTGCGTAACCAAACCCGATACCTCCAGGATCTTATTGGTATAATTTGCTTTTGCGGAAGCCGTATCTTTTATAAAGGTTTGGTAAAGCGCAGCAGCCACCACTTTTTCGCCGGATGCATCTTCTACGCTAACGCCTGGCTTGTTATATAAATAGTACCCTGTGCCTGCGGCGCCTATCAACACTATTACGAGTAGCGTTACAATCAACTTTTTTTTACTTGCCATCGTATATCAACTGGTTAAAGTAATAGAAGAAACGAAAGAAAAGGAGCAAGGGTTGCCTGTGCTTAAGGCTGATATTTTAAACTCATAAGTATAAGGGAAGTGCCGGCATAGTGGTGCTGGTGGCCACTGTACGGGATCGCACGCCGAACGGCCGTTGCCGGCTGAAAGAATCAACAAAAAATTTTGTGAAATATTTTGGGTAAACAGTAATGGCCCGTTAGTTACCAGAAACAATATAATTCTCCACGGGAATACGGTTGCTGATGCTTTTTGCGAGCGTCATTTCATCGGCATATTCCAGCTCTCCGCCAAAAGCGATGCCACGCGCAATGGTGGTGATCTTTACAGGAAGGTTCTTCAATTTTTTGCTGATATAATAAATAGTAGTGTCGCCCTGGATATTTGCATTCAGCGCAAATATGATTTCGTTGATGGATTCTCCTGCAACTCTTTGCACCAGAGAATCGATGGTCAATTGTTCCGGCCCGATTCCATCCAGTGGTGAAATAATACCGCCCAGGACATGATACACCCCATTAAATTGCTGCGTGCTTTCGATGGCAATTACATCCCGGATATTTTCTACCACGCATAGTATATCGCGCCTGCGCGATGGATTGCTGCAGATATTGCAAAGAACCGTGTCGGAAATATTATGACAGCGGCTGCAAAACTTTATTTCTTCCCGCATCCGTGCAATTGCTTCGCTGAATTGTGTTACGTCAGCGGCATCTTGTTTAATAAGGTGCAGCACCAGCCGCAGTGCCGTTTTTTTTCCAATACCTGGTAGTTTGGCAAATTCACTGACTGCATTTTCCAGCAGGGAAGAAGAAAAAATCATAGCGCAAAATTAATGCATAAATGCCAATCGGTTCACTGGTAATTCATCCATAAAAAGGGTTGCCGGATAACGGCCTGAGAAAGGGGAAGAGGAAGAAGGCATATGCTTTGTAACAATTTACAGACCCGTCAAAGCTTGATGTCTCTTTCATTGTCCCAGTTCGCTTTGATATTTAGCTTTGCATCCACGGTGATCGCCTTTTCAGGTTGTAACTTTTTTTCATAATTGCCCGGATCCCATTTGCCGTTGTTGTTTTCATCGAACAATACACGCAGTTCGTATTCGCCAGGTACAAACCGTTTATCCGACCATTGCGCAGCATTTATCGGAACCGATTTATATATTTCTTCTCCCTTAATAAACTGTAATACGGGGTGAACAACATTGCCCAAATTGGAGAAACGGATCAGGAGGCTTCCATAAGCGGTTTCCTTTTTTGTTGTAAAACGGATGGTGTCTTGTGCCTTTGCAATCTGGAGGTTGGCAGAATCACTGAGCGCTTCCTTGCTGACCAGTATGCGATACTTGGTATCTTCCGTCCAGGGCACTTTAATATGAATGTTTTTCCTGGTGCTGTCGAGCGTGACAGTGCCGTCGAGCTTGTTGAAGTTGGTATCGGTGAGTATAATTTTATCAGGTTCAAATATTTTTAACGGTTTGGCAAAGGTCATGGTAAAATCAGTCAGCAAGTCCTGTTCATTGTTGTTTAAACTGGTAGTAAACCGAAGTCTTTTATCTGCCGCAGCCGGCTTCCCAGTTGTACTGGCGGTAGTTTTTTTAGTATCTTTTTCTTCCGCAAAAGCATATAAGGTAACTGGCGCATTGCTAGGACCAATCACCAGTTCCGAATCGGAAAAAGCAAACAGCTCAATCTTTGAATTATAGGTTTTGCCACCGTCGCCGTCCTTTAGAGCATATATTTTATATTTTCCTCCGGAAAGATTTCTGAACATAAAATTGCCGGAGCTGTCAAGACGGGCCACATAATCCGGCTTTCTTTTTTGCACGACGGAGTCGTCCACATTGCGATACAACATGGCAATGATGGTACTATCTTTTTTGCCCGTTTCAGCAATGATCACCTTGCCACCCTGTTGCAGGGAATCGATCATATTGCCGGTGGAAAAAACATAGGTAAAATTCCGGTATGGATTGCCCTCGTTATTATCACGGATCGAATTACCAAAATTGATCGAATAGGTAGTATTCGGCAATAATGTATCTTTTAATTTAACCGTCACTACTTTAAACTTGAATTCAACCGTAGGCGTCACTTTTGGAAACGGAGATACGAGCACGTTATTCTGCACATCCTGCACATCTACATATTCATTAAAATAAAAACTGATCTTGTTAGTGGAAAAGTTTGTAGTCATCAGGGCAGGCGTTGCGCTGATTAATACCGGTGGCAGACTATCCCTTGGGCCACCGGTAGGAGAGCCGATCTGGGCGCAGCCCATGCCTGTTACAGAAACAAAGTACAGGACAAAAATTAAAGCTGTAAAATATAATAAATGAATAAACTTCATCAGTTGCAGTTGAGTTGCAAACTTAGTCCCTTTCTTTTGTTTGAGTAATTTGTAAATGATAAAATTGACTTAATCTGCGCGGTTGTTTGTTTCCCTGCTGTGCAGGGCGATGGCGCGGCCATTGTTTTTTACCAGGTTGCACCAATGGCAGTCGGTTTGTCCGCACCCGGTATAAAAATTACGTGCGCTGATCTTTGCCCAGGTGCCGGTTATTTGTTGCTTTAAAGTTTCAGTGTCTGCCGGTGTAAAATGAACTTTTTCCCGGTGGTACGATCCGTCTTGGCCAGGCTCTATAAAATCAAATTCGGCACCGGTCACATGCCAGTCTTTTTGCGTATAGTTATCTACCAGTAGCTTGTAAAAAACAGCCTGCCGCCAATAGCTGCCACCATGCGGATCGGTTGCGGAAGGTGGCCTCAATCTTACCAATGCTTTTTCAATGCTGCCGGTTTTATAGTCTATGATCGTTACCTCCCTGCCGTTAAATTCCAGTTTGTCAGGTTTACCTTTTATGGGTACGCCATTAATGAGGACGCCGCTGATATTGCGTTCTATAGAAACCACGGTGTTCCATTCATCGCAGTACCGATCATAATAATTCAGCAATACTTCTTGCCCGTACTGAAGTTTCCGGCTAAAAGCGTCGGGATTAAAAAAAGCGCGGCTGTTTTGCATGTAGTTGTTAAAATCTTCCAGCATAGTGGTAGTAAACAATTGCCGTTCCCGCTTTACGGTGGCGCCCGCCAGGTTTTCGGAGGTCAGGCGCCTGAATAATTTCTCCAACGCATAATGAATGGCACTGCCAAACTCCATAGCTTCATTGGTATGTTTTGGTACGCGTAGTAAATTTTTATAAAAGAAACCAAGCGGGCAATTCAAATACGTGTTCAGGGCAGAAACGCTCAATACAATTTTTGAGACCAGCGCAGCCATGATGCTTTCTTCCAAAGGAGCAATTTCCGGCGACCATATTTTATTTGCGGGGATCCCTGGTGGCGCGGCAATGGCGGGTTGGGCGATCTCATCAGCAGGCTGCACGCAGGAGATACATACAATCGGCTGATGAACGTTTGTCAGGCATTTTAAAAATGTTTTTAACCAGTCCTTGCGCTCGTCGGTTAACATAGGAGAACCCATCAAAAAGATGTAACCAAAATCCATTTCTTTATCTGCAAGAAAATGGATCAGCTGCACGCCCTGTAAATGTGCCGATAACTTACTAACAGTAAGGGGTAATTGCTCTTTCTGCATGCGATACAGGCGTTCAATCAAATCATGCAATTGCATGGACGGGGCGGCAATTATACATTCTTTTATAAAATTGCCAAGCGCATCGGCTAGTTGCCTGATCCAATTAGCTTCAGGGTTTTCAGCGAAGTAATTAATCATGGACAGATCCTGCGTGATCATCTCAAACAAAACAAAAGGATTGCTTGTTGCCGCAACTGCGAAAAGTTGCTGCAGTAATGCAGCAAGGTCTTTCAATTGCGGATCTGTCCCCGGGTCAAATAAATCCCTTGCCGGCGCGTTCGCCTTTTGGATGAGTCGCTCGTACATATTTGTTGCTGTACGATTAGTCTTTTTACCGGTTTCTATTGCCAGTTTTGCAATTTCCACAACGGGTATTTTATAGAAATCAAAATGAAGAATGTCAAATAACAAGTGATCGCTATTACCCGGCGAACTGGTTGCTTGATTGATGTAGGATAGTAGTTTAATTATTTTTTGGATGAAAGGATGTTGTAGTGCGTCAATAGTTTCCACATTGCAAAAGAGAATATTTCTTTCATGAAAACTTTGTTCCAGTTTTATACGGGCCTCGCTTTCTGCATATATAACCGCCACCCCGGATGGGGCAATATTTTTGCGGAACAACGACTCAACCTGCCCGGTGATGCCGGTTATCTCTTCACTTGAACTGCCATAGCGTAACAGCACCGGCGGAGGATGAAAGGCTGCGTTCCCGGCAAAATATTCCTGGCAAAAAGAGAAAACAGTATCGTTGGCAACAGGCATAGATGGCCGGGCGATTTGTTATACACTGCGGCATTTTTCAAAGATAAGTGACAGCGGTGGCATTAGGATAATGCATCATTTTTTGATGACAGCCGCTTGATCTAAACGGTTACAACTTTGTCGAACGTTTATTGTTACTGTTTAAAAAGCAGCTATGAGCAAGGTTTACTCCATGAAGGCCGTTCAAAAACTATCCGTCAGTCTCGAAGAAGCCTGGGATTTTTTTAGTAATCCTGCCAACCTTGCAGATATTACACCAGGCACCATGGGCTTCCAGGTCATTTCAAAATATCATGGCGAAAAAATGTATGCGGGCCAGGTAATCGAATATTATGTGAAACCGGTCTTAAACATCCCGCTTTACTGGATGACAGAAATCACGCATGTAGTAGAAAAAAAGTATTTTGTAGATGAACAGCGGTTCGGTCCCTATAGCCTCTGGCACCACCAGCATCATTTCAATGCCGTGAACGGCGGCGTAGAAATGACCGATATTGTGCACTATAAATTACCCTTCTGGTTCCTGGGAGATATTGCGCACTGGCTGTTTGTAAAAAAACAATTGGAGGAGATATTCGAATTCCGGTATAAAAAGGCGGAAAGCTTATTTAATCAATAAAGGTCCGGAGCGAAATCCTAACCCGGCATGCGGGTGATGTATTTTTCCATCTGTTTGATCTGGTCGGCAATTTGCGGCGTGGTAGGTTTTAATCCCTTTGCTTTCCTGAAATATTCTTTACCAGCCCTGAATTCCCTTTTGTTGATCATAATGGAAGACAGTTGCAGCCAGGCGGCAGCTTCATTCTCTTTATCGGGCAACCCCGAGCGGATGGCGCCGCGAATGTAGCTTTCGGCCTGTTTCATATCGCCTTTTTGCATGGCCAGCATGCCCAGTTGTAATTTATTGGCGCCTTCAGCCTGTTTCATTTGCCCGCCCATCAGGCCGCTGCCGTCGCCCATTAATTCCTGGCTTCTTTTTAAATTCTTTTCCGCACCGTCAAAATTCTGGTCCACCATATCCAGGTTACCTTTTACCGTGTAATAAACCGAACGGATCGGCTTGATCAGCAATCCCGGAAACCAGATGGAGGACAACACTTTTTTAGCGCCTTCCATATCGCCGGTTTCCATACACTCCTGGATCAAACGCATCGGGCCAAAAACGAAATGACCTACAATTAAGATCAGGGCGGCGAGGTATAATACAAAGGAGGGCCAAAATCCGGCCTGTATATTGGTAAAAATGGCCAGGGCCAGCAACACCAGTCCTATCCAAAGACGATACTTAATAACGGTATTCAACCACTTCATAATCTTGAAAAATTAGGATAAATTAGGAAGGCAAAGATAAGGCTGGATTGCGGAATTCCGGTTCCTGATTTAACATTACGGAATGTTTGGGGAAATCCTGCGTAAGTGGTCGGGGCATGAAGGCTCAAATAGCGCGGTATTTTGAGCAGGTTCCGGGGTTGCCCGCCCGGGCTAAACTGCTATATCAGCTTTATAAATTGCCGCGTATCATTTGTTTGGAAGATTATTTATATTTATCGGATGAAATTTTTGATTTCTTTTATTTTTATATCCTCCCTTTTTTGTACCCCGGTCCTGGCGCAATCCAGCCAAAGCGACAGTGCTTTTTACCAGTTGGCCGTTTACAATGCGCTGGCATTTTACCAGCAGTCTTCCGGTGATCAATCCCGGTTGCTCAACGGGCGGGAGTACAAACCTTATCGAATTGAATTCGCCATTGGCCAGCCTTTTTTCCTTTCAGAAAAATTCACCGCCGGCTCTATTGTTTACGAAGATGGCTATTATGAAAACGTGCAATTATTGTACGATGAAGTAAAAGGGATGTTAATTGCAGAAACAGGCGTCAGCATTGAATTGATCACCGAAAGGATCAGGGAATTCACCATTGCCGGTCATTTTTTTACCAGGCTTCCCGCCGATTCTGCAAACACCCAGCCCGATAATGATTTTTATGAAAGGCTATACAGTGGCAAAATTGAAATCTATAAAAAGGAACGGAAATTTTTGAGTGAAGACGTGTCTGATACAGAGGGGGTGCGGGGCGTAGTGGCTACCAAAACTTTCTATTATCTAAGAAAAGGAACCCGGTATTACACCTTCAAAAACAAGAACAGCCTGCTGGATATTTTGCAGGATAAAAAAGCGCAGCTGCAGCAATTCATTAAAACCAAGGCCCTGGACTATAAACACGATACGGATAACAGCATTGCAAAAATTGCCGGTTATTACGAACAGTTAACCCAATAAAATGAGATACTGCTATCTATTACTTCTAACCGGCACTCTTTTTTTGTATGGGGGCGAAGCTGCGGCTCAAAACCGGGGGCCTGCGCTGATCAGCGGTAATTTCGACAGCGCCTCCATCAGCGGTTTTGTCCGGCAATTGGAAACGCAAACCGATTACCGGTACTATTTTAATCCCAAAGATTTTGACAGTGTCAGTTTTTCTTTTTCTGTAAAAAGCCAGCCTTTAACCACTGTGCTCACCCGGGCCTTCGAGGGAAAGGATCTTTACTTCTCGATCGACGCGGATCGGCATGTATTTCTTACCAGGGGCAAAGCGGTAAAAACTACCTTGCCCGACGGTTTGCTTACAGGGATAAGAACGGATTCTGCCCGGCTTGCCGCCCAATCAACCGGCCTGATCACCGGCGAGAACAACAAACCGGTGTTAAAGTCTTCACTTGAAAATAAATTGTATGAAGTGGGCGATCGAAGCCAGGCGAATAGCCAGCAAAATGCCATCCTGGATGGATACCTGCACGATGCTAAAACAGGCGAGCCCATTGCCGGTGCGTCCGTTTACCTCGAAAAATTGAAGATCGGCACCGTTACCGATCAATACGGCTATTACACGGTTTCCCTGCCAAAAGGCAGGCATGAACTCAGCATTCAAAGCGTGGGTATCAAAGATGCCCGGCGGCAAGTAATGCTGTATGGCGACGGAAAAATGAATATCGAATTGCAATCGCAGGTGATGACCCTGAAAAATGTGACGATGTCCGCCCAAAAGATCAGCAATATCAAAAATGCGCAGATGGGCGTGCAAAAGATAGATATCAAAACCATTAAACAAGTGCCGGTTGTATTTGGAGAGGCCGACCTGTTAAGGGTGGTGCTTACCCTGCCGGGGGTAAAATCAGTCGGAGAAGCCAGCACCGGCTTAAATGTGAGAGGTGGTTCGGCCGACCAGAACCTTATTCTTTTCAATGATGCCACTATTTACAACCCGGCGCATTTTTTCGGGCTGTTTTCGGCCTTTAACCCGGAAATTGTAAAAGACGTAGAGCTCTATAAAAGCAGTATTCCTGCAAGGTTTGGTGGCCGCCTTTCTTCCGTGATCGACATTAACAGCCGGGAAGGGAACAAGAAAAAACTGGCGGGTTCAGCGGGTATTGGTTTGCTAACCAGCCGCTTCAATATTGAGGGCCCGCTACTCAAGGACCGCTCCTCGTTTATGCTCGGTGTCAGGACTACTTATGCCAAATGGCTGCTGAATATTTTACCAAATCAATACAAAAACAGCCGTGCTTCTTTTAATGATGTCAACCTGAACATCAACCATGAATTCAACAAAAAAAATACCTTGTACCTGGCGGCCTACATGAGCAATGACCGCTTTAACCTTAACAGCGATACTTTTTACAGCTACGGCAACCGCAATGTTTCACTGAAATTGAAACATGTTTTCAATAACAAAATGAACGCATTACTGACGGCCGGTTACGACCGGTATCAGTATGATATTTCCAGCGAGCGCAATCCCATCAATGCCTATAAGCTCGGTTTTGATATCAACCAGACTTTTTTTAAAGCACATTTTAATTATTACCCTACTTTAAAACACAAACTGGAATTCGGCCTCAATTCAATTTATTATAAGCTTCACCCCGGAATGAATGAACCGATCGGTGGCAAATCACTGGTGGCGCCGGATACCGTAGCTACTGAGCAGGCCCTGGAGAGCGCCCTTTACCTCGGCGACCGGTACAATATCAACCAGGCCCTGTCGATTGATGCGGGTGTGCGTTACGCTTTGTTCAATTATCTTGGCCCGCAAAATATTCATACTTACGGTCCGGGTGTTCCCCGCACGGAAGAAAATATGCTAACCACCGTAAATTATGCCAGCGGGAAGTTTATTAAAAATTATGGCGGTCCCGAATACCGGGTATCCTTTCGCTATGCTTTCTCTGATAGCTTTTCCGTAAAGGCCGGTTATAATACACAGCGCCAGTACATCCATTCCATTTCCAATATCACGGCGATGGCGCCTACGGATATCTGGAAATTAAGCGATCCGAATATCAAACCACAATCCGGCAACCAGGTTTCACTGGGCTTGTACAAAAATTTTAAGGCGAATACGGTTGAAACATCTGTAGAAGTGTATTACAAAAGGATCCATGATTACCTGGATTACAAAAGCGGTGCACAACTCATCATGAACGATCACCTGGAAACGGATGTAATAACCACGAGCGGCAAAGCTTACGGCGTGGAACTGATGGTTAAAAAACTAACCGGCAAACTGAACGGCTGGATCAGTTACACCTGGTCAAGAACCTTGTTGAAAGTGGATGATCCGATAGCGGGTGAAGTGATCAATAATGACAGTTATTACCCGGCCAATTATGATAAACCACACGACCTTACTTTTATCGGAAACTATCGTGTTACACACCGGTTCAGCATTTCGCTGAATGCCACGTACAGCACCGGCCGGCCAATTACTTTGCCGATCGGCACCTACTATTACGGCGGTTCCATGCGCACTCTGTACGCCGACCGGAATGCCCATCGCATACCGGATTACTTCCGCACCGATTTTTCAATGAACCTGGAAGGCAATCATAAAGTGCACCAGCTTACACACAACTCCTGGACCATCGGCGTGTACAATATTACCGGCCGGAAGAATCCCTATTCAGTATATTTTATCTCAGAAAATGGCGTGGTCAACGGTTACAAGCTGTCCATCTTTGGCAGCGCCATTCCTTATGTCAATTTTAATATCAGGTTTTAGTATGGGAGTTTGACCGGGTTATCAGAAGTCGTTTTACAAAAATTCTCTGTTAACCCGCTTTTGTATTCCATGTCATCGGCATTGCCGACAGGTTATCCTGTATTTTAATAGGGGCTTCGTTCATCATCAGTACAAATGGCATCCATTCCGGTAACAAAAGTGTACAGTAAACTTTAAGGGTTCCAGAATTTCACAATCTCCCAAAAAACTTTTTTAGGCCGCAGGGCGGCATCAAATAGAAGCGGGTAATCTTTTCTTCCCCGTACAGGGAAATTATCCAGCCAGCTGGTTCGGTCAGAAATATTCCAGAAAGTAATCGCTGAAATATGACCGCGGTATTTCCGGAATATTTCGAAGCAAGATTTATAAACTTCGAGTTGCTGCCGTTGTTTTTCCGGCGAGAATGCAGTATTGGTATCACCAGGCTTATGCTCTCTTGCTTCATGTTCTTTCGGGTAAACCGAAATATCCAATTCAGTGATATGTATTTTCAGACCAAGGCCAATAAAACGCTGGAGCGTGCTATCCAACTGGCCTTGCGAAGGTTCATTGATTGCCCAATGCCCCTGCAGGCCAATGCCATGTATTGGCACACCGGCGTCTTTCAAGCCCTTCACCAGTTTAAATATTTTTTCTCTTTTCACAGGATCGATCTCGTCATAATCATTGTAAAATAGCAGCGCATCCGGGTCCGCCGCATGCGCGTATTCAAATGTTTTGGCGATATATGCTTCGCCACAAATCTGGTACCACAAAGAATTGCGCAGGTATTCTTCTTTTTTATCACTAATAGCTTCATTTACCACGTCCCAGGCATAAACGACGCCCTTGTATCTTTTTACAACAGTGCTGATATGATCTTTTAAGCGTTTTAACAGAATCTCTTTGGTGACCTGTTTGCCGGCCGCATCTTTGAACATCCACTCTGGTGCCTGTTGGTGCCAGCACAAATTGTGGCCGCGTAACTTTAAATCATTTCGCTGCGCGAAAGTGGCAATTGAATCGGCATCTTTCCAATAGTAAGTATTCTCTGAAGGATGGATTGGTGCCATTTTCATCGCGTTTTCCGGGGTCAAACTACCAAACTGGTTCAGTATCAGGGCCGCTTCATCCGTCTTTAAAGACCGGGAAGATACGGCCACGCCCATGGTGAAATACTTATTGTAATAGTCCTTCAACCCCTTACTGCTGTCAATCGCCGGTTGCTGACTAACCGCCGGGAGGCATAGCATGACAAGGGGTATCATGGAAGCGAATGATTTTTGCATCGGAAACAATATTTTTTTCACTATAAAACTATGCCGACGGCTATTGTTTATTAAAATAACGGGCCGCATAATCTAAAAAGAAGGGCCAGTTTGGCCCAGGTGTATGCCCACCGATGTGTTGACGGAATGATACCTCACCATCCATCAGGCCTTGTTCCACCGCGGGATACATATCGGTGCCCAGGTCTTTTTTACCCAGGAGTTTATATACCGGACCGGCAGCCACCGCCGCCATGAACATGCCTTTTGGATCCGCCCATTCATCGCCTTTCGCCCCGTTGCTGATGAACACCGGCCTTGGTGCGCACATGGCAATCAATTCATGCGCATCCACCGGCAAGTCGCCCGAGTTTAGCGGCCCGCCGTATTTAATGAAATTTCCGGCCATCCAATGGTATTCGCCGCTGGCGGTAAGGTTCTCCACGATCTCTCCCATGGTATGCCGGTTCAATTTGGCGCCGCCTTCTCCCGAGGAACTGATAAAGCCGGTGGCAAAACGCTGATCATTGGCGAGTGCTACCAACGCAGCCTTACCATACCGAGAATGCCCTGCGATCGCCACTTTTTGGGCATCGATGGTAGTGAGCGTTTCAAAATAATCCAGCGCCCTGCTGGCGCCCCAGGCCCATGCTCTTAATGCACCCCAATCATCCGGTTTTCGTCTCGCGCCTTTATTCATCAATCCAATAATGCCTTTTGTAAGTCCTGCCCCATTATCAGCCTGTATGCTGGTAGGCGTCAGCAAAGCGAAGCCCCAGCCTCTTTTCAAACAATCGGCCTGCCAGGAGGGGGTCGTTATTTTAGAGGTGTCGCCCGGCCGCCGGAATGATCCCCAGCTTAATTCCATGATAACCGGTACTTTCTTCTGTACACTGGCGGGCAGCACCAATTCAAGTTGCATATCCACTTTAATAGACGGGTAAGCCGAATTGTCCACATGGCCGATCAAGTTTTGCCGCACCGCAGCCACACCATCCAAACTGGTATCGGTCGACCTCACTATTTCCCATTTTACTTTGGGCGTGTTGGCCGGCATGCGACCATACACTTCCCGATCGAAATTTTCTTCAATTTCTTTTCGCCTTGCGGGCCACTGTGCAGCGTTCGTTACCTTACCGCCGTTATTAAATATAAGCGGATCGGGCAGGTTCGGAAATGGATTTGCCTTTGTTTCATCATAGTTGACAGCATTGGCAACGCTGGCAGCGCTGCCTTTGACGCCCTGCCTCAATGTCGTAATACCCAATTGTTTTAACATCAATTGATGATCTTCCTTGGTAAGCTTGTTAATGCTATCTCTTGCCTGTTGTGAAACCTGGGCCTGTAACAAAGTGGCCAGCATCAATGCGGGTAAAACAAGTATTTTTTTCATGAAATTAAATTGATCAGGATTTAAATTTTAATGTAGTAAGCAGCAGTTTTTATCTGCGATAGGGATCGATCGTTTGTATGGTGCCATCGGCATTGTATTTCAGTTCTGTCACTTTTACATTGCGCAAATGTGTTTTACCGCTCAGTTGTGTATCATGGTAAAAAAGGTACCATTTATCTTTAAATGCTACAATGGAAATATGACTGGTCCATCCCAGTACAGGTTTTAAAATGATGCCCTGGTAGGTAAATGGACCATATGGTGAGTCACCGGTGGCATAACAGATATTATGCGTATCGCCGGTAGAATAGGAAAAATAATATTTGCCCTTGTACTTATGCACCCAGGCGCCTTCGAAAAAACGTTTTTCGTTGTCTTTTTCTAAAAATGGTTTGCCATCAGGGCCAATCAATTGTATTTCTTTTACCGGACCGCTGAAGCTTTTCATGTCTTTGTTTAACCGCGCAATACGGGGTAGAATTGCAGGTTCATCGCCTTTTCGAAGTTTTCCGGATGAGTCATATTTATTATTGTTCCATTTTTGCAACTGCCCGCCCCAGATGCCACCAAAGTATAAATAACAGCTACCATCATCGTCTTTAAATACAGCAGGATCAATGCTGTAACTGCCGGCAACAGGCGTTGAAGCTGCAACAAACGGACCTTCCGGTTTGCTGCTGATCGCAACACCGATCCGGAAAATATCCCGCTTGTCCTTTACCGGAAAATACAGGTAGTAAGTACCGTTCATAAATACGGCATCAGGGGCCCATAATTGCCGGCCTGCCCACGGAATATTTTTGATATCCAGCGCTACTCCATGATCCGTGACCACACCACCCACAGAATCCATAGAGAGTACATGATAATCCATCATATTAAAATGATCCCCATTGTCATTTTCCGGTGTGCCGGTAGCAGTGTCGTGCGAGGGATAAATATAAATGCGGTCATTGAAAACATGCGCCGACGGATCAGCAGTGTAAATATGTGAAACCAGGGGCTGCGAAATGAATTCCTTTTTGCCAGTTGCTGCTGTATTGGTTGAGCTATCAGTTGTTTTGATCGCCGGAGTGGTGGCTGCATTATTGCAACGCGTACATAAAGTGGCGACAAGGATGAATGAAAAAAAAATTTTTTGCATATCGTTCGTTGTAATTAATTGTTTGCTGATCACCGGCCCCGTGTTTCAGGAGGGCCCAGGTAGCTTGGTTTTACTCCGCCAAAATCAAGCACCATTTTTTGCAGGACCACGCCCGGGCTTACCGCCCAGTATCTAAGCACGTGTTTGCCGGGTTTAATAATTTTGTGCCTGGTAGACGTAATAATTATATTGTCGGCTACCCAGCGCTCCCATTGCTTTGTGTCTTTATCGGCTTTATTGATACTGATTATTTGCGGGGTTTCATCATCTACGGATATTCCATATTGCAGCCCTTCAGGGGTATTCAAAAAATTCAGGGTTGGGGAAAAATACGCTTTCAACTGAAATGCACCGCTACTACTTGTATTAACCTCATATTCCAAATGTGCAGTACCAGCCGCCGGTTTTTGCTCGGCCGCTGTAACCGGAAAACTGGTGATGGCCGATCCTGTTCTGCCGAGATCCGGCAGCACTTTCCAACTGACCTGGTTGCCATTAACGGCTTTTGTAAAATGATCCGCCCCGATAGAAACAAAACCGTCGCGTTCGTAAAAGATATTGCCCTTCCTGTTTGCCGGTAAAAAAGTGCTGGCATGCTGAACAAGGGCAGCTGTTTTATTAAATTGATCAGTAGCCGAATCTTTTGAAACATAGAATACCCCGGGCATCGTGTTGTATGGTGGCTGTTGCCAGTAAGTGTAACCGATATGAGTCTGGTCCATCAGGTGGTTCCATTTTCCTTTATTGATGCGGTGGTACTCAAGACTGATCAGCGAATCATTGGCATAATACATTTTTGCCTTGTCTGCATAACTATTTGCAGCCAGTGATTTATTCCGGTAATAGAAATTATTTTTTGCAACAGCCGTGTACAACTCTTGCAGGTTGGCTGATGCCTTTACCGGGTGTAGCACCAGTTGGAAAAATGCATGCTGGTAGACGGGTGCAAGTTCTGCGTTAATTTTTTCTGTGCGGGCAAGCAGGTCGGTATAAGCTTTCGTTACTGTTTCCGCCTCCTGGTAATTAGTAAGACTGTAAGTTTGCCCATTAAGTAATTCAGGTTTTTTGCGACCATTGTATTTGGCATATTTTGAAAGGATATCGGCGACTTCATTGGCATGCAGTTGGCCAAACTGGTCGGCAGACCAGCGTTGCGTGTACGATTGCAGATCATCGGCGCCGATCTT
>Ga0181464_1000024_pt2 | contig 15413 bp, 9 predicted proteins | sample InSIn2gowninarea_FD_119074 | JGI IMG/M metagenome (GOLD analysis project Ga0181464, IMG submission 119074) | Clean room microbial communities from NASA Spacecraft Assembly Facility at Jet Propulsion Laboratory, Pasadena, California, USA -... ...
ATATATATATATATATTCCTTTTGCAAGGACAAGAAGCTAGTGAATGAGTGCCAATTGTCAATGGTTGATTGGACAATTTTTTTCCACGTACACTTGTGGGTCCCACTATTTCTGGGAAAACTCGTATTCCTAAAGAATGCTAGCCCTCTAGGTTTGGCAAGTACCCTAGAAACAACAGTTTAAAGCAATTCAATGATTTCGTCTATGTGTGACGGATAAGAGAAAGATAATGGAACCAACCTGGAACTTTCGCTTGATCCCTTGCTTGATCTCTCTCTCACTTGACAGAACCCGCAACTCCTCCCCATACTTAACACGCTTGGAGAGTACCTGCACAAGTACAGCAACAAAGAACCGTCAAAGCATCATGATCTATTACAACATAAACATTGCAGAATCAGATATATAATGAACAAATGATGGCATTCACAAATGATAACATTCACAATTGCACAATCATATGGGAGAAAGCTTGAAGAGCTTTATTGATAGAAGGGAGAATTACAACCCAATTGTCTGATCCAGCATCATCCTCCCAGCTTCAATCCTTCTTCACCTCATGAAATAGCAAGATCACACCAACAAGAATACAATGCTCTCTCCTCAATTACAAACTATCAACACTTCCTTGCAATTCACAACATTTCAGCTACTAGATCTCTTGGATGAGGGATCCATTTATAGATGTATGCAAGGGTGTGAGTCATCCATGGGGTTTGATTAGTGTCATTCCACTTGTTACAATTAGTTCCACAAGAGAAGGGATAACAGATGGTTTTAGATCCCTTATTCATCCTTGGGTGAATTTAGAGAGGCAAGTGGCATAGGAGAACTTTCTAGAAGATTCCATGAGCATCCAGTTAGAAAACTGTCTCAGACATTTGTCCATCCTCGCCCATCACACCCTATAGAAGGCCTAAATAGTATGCATCGCACCTTCACAGTGTACCACTTAGTAGGCATCGCATTTTGCCAGTGGAGCAGTCAGTATGGTTCAATTTAGGCAATTTCTGGATGGTTTCTCAGATGGAACTTTTGGGGAATGATGTATTCAGATGACTATGTTCCTCTAGGGTATGAAACAACTCTTTTAGGGGCTGATGTACCCTAATACAATGACATATAAGTTTGCGGTTGATGTGCCCAAATATGTCTATAATAGTTGCCCCCTAAAGCATGAGGTCGTAAATATTCATGTCGGGTGAAATGCTTTATCATGAGGATCCAAAGTTTCGAACTGGAAGGTGACCTGCATCAGTTACAATACAATACATTATCATAATATGATTTTCATGATCTAGTTGAGGGAGGCATTCCCATGCTCAGCTTTATAAATTTCATTTCATGTACATGATTAGATGGTAGTCTGCAGGTACAGACTGGTGATTCTTCAGATATAGAGTCATCATCCATGGTTTGGATGACCATATGTGCAAAGCCTTTGTACATTTGATGTTTTTATAGCCCTTAATATATCGTAGCCCGGATGGATGAAACTAGATCCGGGGTCTTCAAACGCGTTCAATCTTCACTCGATGTACACATCAATCCATGTGAAGAGATGTTATGAAGTTGAGCATGGAAAGACATCACCTGATTACCAACCAATGATGTGCACTGTTAATAGACACGAGAGGAATCATCGATAATGATAATGATCCTCAAGGTACTACAGTACAATTCACATGGTGTGAATACATGATCCAATGTTGAACACCATGCAAAATCTTTTGGTGGAAGGCCATTGATGTCAACCTGTCGCCATAAGTGAGAAACTTGCCATTGATGTATGCAAGCTTCAAAGCACCGAAAGGGCTGATTCTAAGTCAACTTCTTGGATAATTAGCTGATGTCAAAAAGAAGCGACTCGTCGTAGGAGGGCCTTGATGTATCCCACGTCTACGACATGAAATGAAGCAAATGATTTCTGGAGGTGAAAAATCAACTGACGGCATAAGGTTCAGGAATGGCAGTCATGAAAAAATGAAGGTTGGAGGTATTGCAATGGTTGAGACATTAACTAGATGGTGATTTCTTAACTGAATGACTTCTCTTGAACATGTCAGTGACACTGAGATGAATTGGTAGCATTAACCCCAAAAGATGGATGGTATGAAAGACCAATGGCATGATGACCGGTGAACGGAATAACCCAACCCAACTCAATAATGGAGATGAAGTGAAAGTGTTATATGTTCAAGAGCAACTTGCTACCATAAATTCTTCAAGTTTTTTCCCCTTTTTCCTTAGTCATTGCTAACCAGTACCTATTTATTTTTGTCAAGCTTGAGGAGGATAACATATGCTTGTTCTATAATTTGTCCTTCAGGTGAACCTGTTGTTATTTAACGTTTTAACGAGTCTAACGACAATGAAATTCTATCTTGTCTAGATGGACAAGTTTGTCGCTATTGTTTTAACGAGTTTAATGACAAGGATAACTTGGTCCTTTTCATGTTTAGAGAGTTTGAAAAGGGATGAAAAGAAAACTCCATAAGTTTTTTTCATAAAGTAATCCCTCAGGTCTGAAAAAGGATAAAATAATACAGGAGGGATGACATTTCCAATACTTTAACAAGCTGGAAAAGACAAGCGCTCGACAATCTTTTCATGTTTAACGAGTCTAAAAAGGGTTTAAATAGGACTCTATTTTGAGGAATGAGTGGTGTCTATGGTAGCAACTGGTTTCGGTGATGTTGGAACTTCTTAAAACATGTTGGTTTATGTGAAGAGGCTGGCTAATAAGACCACTCATTGCAACTATTCCTCAAAAGGGAAAAACAACCAAGTGAAAGCGTATGATCGACTAAAGAGATGGTGGTGATGAGAGGAAAACAACCAAGGCTCAATAGGCTGATAGAATGGCAATCACAAGGGTTAAAAATTGAAAATGGGTTCATTTTTAGACAAGCTTGAACCTTAGGGAACTATGCTTGGATTCAGTTTCATGTTTACACATGCTTGAAACAAACAAACTATGCTTGGTTTCATTTTCCTTTTTTTTACACAAGCTTAAAATGGGAAAAATATGCTTGAATTGGTTTACATGCCCCCAGCATGATGAAAAGGAGAGTCTCTTGTAACCAGATGGAAATCACTGCAGTGAAGCAGGATGGTTATCCAACGCCTCTTTGGCTTCGTTCAGATAGACAAAGGTGAATGGTGTGAAAGACCAATCACATAACCTATAGGGAAACTTATCTTTACCACAAGGTGCATGCCCCCCAAGCTTCATTACATTCACCTAAGTAGAATTTGCATGGCTATCAGGTGGGTGGAATGAAGGTTCTTTTACAAGATCAAGTGAAAGACTCGACTTTGAACTTGGGACCTTGTTTCATTTTTAAAAGAGATTGACACAAGACAAGGAACTATGCTTGGAGACCCTTGGTTTCATTTTTTAACGAGGTTGACCCAAGATAATGAACTATCCTATGAGGTCCTTGGGTTCATTTTTTAATGAGGTTGACACAAGAAAATGAGCCATCCTCGAAGACCCTTATATCACAACTCATAGGTGGTCATGAAGGAGAGATCTGGTTCCAATGCCTGCAGTACATGTTGTACAACATCACTGAATTGATCGTCAGTTGGTGTAGGTATGGAACAGGTTGCCACATAATTAACCCGTGGCGGGGATGATACCATTGGTACAAAAGGACCATTTAGGGAAGATGGTTGACTAGGAGCCATATTTGGACCGGGAAATGAAAGCTAGTCAACGGTGACAATCCTGCCTTCATGCGGGAAACAAATCACTTGAAAGAGTGTTGAAACAATAGCTCCCATCTGATAAACATAGTCACGCCCAAGAAGTAAATTGTAATCTAAAGCTCCTGGGACTACCATCACGTTTAGATAAATGGTTTTTCCTCCCAAAGTGATATGTAGCTGAGGAAGGATCCCTAGCGGTCGATTGGTTCCTCTGTTAAAGCCCAAAAAATTCTATGTAACAGGCACAAACGGTGGCGAACTGAGTGCTTGCCAAGCAGTTGAGGAAAGGATACTCACTGATGGACCTTCATCTATAATAGTGCTAGGTACAATCATTTTACAAACTTGTACTATGATCTGGAAAGGCAGATAAGAAGGAAGGAAGGATCCTGCCAGCTGATTCCAATCAAAGGAAGTGACTAGACTACTTCGAGGGGGTATCGTAGAAACAGGAGAATTAACCCCTTGAGTTACAAGAACTGGAGGATTTTCCTCCTATCTTGGTGGAACAGGTGGATTTCCCCTAGGCTCATTAGAATCCAAAGTAACAAAAAGAGCTTGAGCGATATCATTTTCACTCTCTTCGGGAAAGGTACGATTAGCTGAAGGTGAAATCGGGTCAACTGTTACGTCGGCCTATTTATTTTGGTCGGGTATAGACTCATAGGATTCACTTTCAGAGAGAGTGGTTTCGACCAACGGTTGATTTAAGTCAGTCGGTTCATCAGCTAGTGAAGGATTCAGGGAGAGTTTCCTGTAACCAGATGGAAGTCGCTGCGGTGAAGCAGGACGGTTATCCAACACTCTTTTGGCTTCATCTAAATAGGGACAAAGGTGAAAGGGGTGTATATCTTCACATAACCTACATGGAAGCTTGATTTTTCCCTTCTGACCATGAACTTTATTGTCACTAGTTGATGGTGTGTTACCAACATGATCTCTAGAGGTTGATGACATGGGATGGTGTGAACGAGAAGACCATTCTTTGAAGATCCGAGTAAAGTAAGGACAATTTCGATGAAAATGGTCTTCCACACAAATTATGCATGGATATTTGACTTTGTGAGGCTTAATGGATGGATTTTCATCAGATGTTGCATTCAGAGCAATGGTTGCTTGGTTGCCCCCATGCTGAATTGGCTTCTTCTTCTTCTTCTTCTTCTTAGCCAGCTAGCCACTAGTATCAATACTTTCACCAAGTGAAGAGGAAGAGGGGGAGGGAGAAACAAATGAGGAAGAAGGAAAAGTGTAAACTTCAGGATCAACTGGAGGTTGATTTTGTCCAGTTGGAGGTGTACTCGATTTCAGAGAAATATCGACATTTTGAACCAAGGAGGTTGAAAACAACCATACTAGTAGGCCAATGGTAAATCCTGGAAGGGACAATGTAGCCATATAAGGAGCACCAATATTTCTGAAAGAAGGAAAAGGACTAGGATTCCCATCAAAAGGGATTCCTTGATCAATAGACTCTGGATTTGTCGCCATATGTCTCAACCTAAGATCAACTAAGGAATTTGGATGTTATTCGTAATCAATTAATTTTAACAACACTTTAGATGCAACTTTTCTTTTTCAGTTTTAAAGAGTCGAGAAAAATCTAAAGATTACTCTAGTCACTTTCAATTTTTAATGAGCCTAAAAGGACAAGTGCTCAGATGGACCTTTTCTCTTAAAGAGTCAAAAAGGAATGAAAGTGACTACTCTGGAATATTTAGACAGAGGGATTTCCAAACTAATCGCAAAACTGCAATATACACCTTGGTGATAAATTAGAAAGAAATTGCCAAGGACTTATGTACGGCAGTCAATCTTCCCGAATGTTGTGTTCAGTGCATTGCGATCAATAAGGTGGCAGACTCGGTTTCCTATGGATAAAGGATTTAAGCCTATTGTGGTATCCCAATATATATGCGACGGTATGAGGAGGACAAGTCCATTCTAGCACTTGTCGTATCAAGGAGGATGAATCACCCAACCTTTAATGAAAATGATAGCCACTGGTTTTAACGACGCTGGAACACGTCACTAGCCTAGACCTCTAGATATGTTGCGTTAAGTTCCAAAGCATTATTTGGTTCATTGAAATTCATTTTAAAGTTGATCTTGTTTAGAGTTTGCCTTTCACTGGTTCACCGCATGATGATGATCTGAAATTCCTAAGATGCAATCTATAATGGTAAACAATGTTTGCTTATTTGAGCAATGAAAATCTTAGCTACTAGGGAAAGAAGATAACAGTGCTTTTAAACAAAGAGCAAAGAGCACACACTAGTGCATTTTCCTAAATCCACTTTTCACACACAAATCAAAAATGCTAAATGCAAATGCATGTATTTGTTTTCATTCTCCTTAATGAGAAAAATTCCAAAAGGAAAACTAAATGCAACAAAGATCTGAAATATTTCACTCAAAATGACATTTTAGACAATTTCTTCTTCAAAAGAGAAAGGAAGACTCTAAACAAAACTTTAAATTTTGAATAAAAATGCTTTTGACACTCTGAATATAATCAAATCAAATCAAATGCATCAAGAAAATTTCAATCGATTATCAAGGGAAGGAAGAATTTACGACACTTCTCTTTTCGACGCAAAACGACAATTATGACACCTTTTGTACCAAAGCGACAAATCGATTTAAACAACTTTTCAACAAAGGATTGTAAGTGAGGAACAAATATAAAAAAACATTCACTAATCCTAATGTAATTGAGGCTGATCTAAGTGATACAAGTAAGCTTCAGTAAAGAGGCATTGTTCATATACAACAAAACAACCAAACAAAACTGAAAACAAGGTAAAAACCCTCAATTTCTAGACGGAAAAAGAGTTCAGTCAATCATCGCACATAGGCTTCATAGAATATGAGATGCATCACACTTACTGCACTCAAGAGGCGCTATGCATACTAAGTCACAGTGGAAGACAGTACGATGGTCCAGGGAGCGCAACTGAAATGGGTTTTGGCTCAAATGTGGAGCTATTTTCAATGAGTTAATGTGGGTTTTGATGAACAATGATGAGCAAAGTATGATGGAATGTCTTGAGAGGTTACTAAGCTACCAAAAGGGCATCTAGATGTGCTTACAAGTCAAATGTTTAATTCATAAACTAAACCAGAGATTGACTAAAGCAACATTCATCTACTATGCAATTGCAAAGCAAGAGTAGTTCGAAAGCTACCTGGCTGACTTCAGGCTTTGTCTATAGTTTATCAAATTGAACATAAAACAAACAATAACAAAAAACAAACATATATCCATTCCCCAGTGGAGTCACCAATTTGTATCTGGGAAAACTAGTATTCCTAAAGAATGCTAGCCCTCTAGGTTTGGCAAGTACCCTAGAAACAACAGTTTAAAGCAATTCAATGATTTCGTCTATGTGTGACAGATAAGAGAAAGATAATGGAACCAACCTGGAACTTCTGTTGGATCCCTTGCTTGATCTCTCTCTCATTTGACAGAACCTGCAACTCCTCCCCATACTTAACACGCTTGGAGAGTACCTGCACAAGTACAGCAACAAAGAACCATCAAAGCATCGTGATATATTACAACATAAACATTAGAAAATCAAATATATAATGAACAAATGATGGCATTCACAAATGATAACATTCACAATTGCACAATCATATGGGAGAAAACTTGAAGAGCTTTATTGATAGAATGAAGAATTACAACCCAGTTGTCTGATCCAACATCATCCTCCCAGCTTCAATCCTTCTTCACCTCATGACATAGCAAGATCACACCAATAATAATACAATGCTCTCTCCTCTATTACAAACTATCAACACTTCCTTGCAATTCACAACATTTCAGCCTCTAGATCTCTTGGATGAGGGAACCATTTATAGATATATGCAAGGGTGTGAGTCATCCATGGGGTTTGATTAGTGTCATTCCACTTGTTACAATTGGTTCCACAAGAGAAGGGATAACAGATGGTTTTAGATTCCTTATTCATCCTTAGGCGAATTCAGAGACGCAAGTGGCATAGGAGAAGTTTCTAGAAGATTCCATGAGCATCCACTTAGCAAATTGTCTCAAACATTTGTACATCCTCGCCCATCGCACCCTATAGAAGGTCTAAACAATATGCATCGCACCTTGGCAATGTACCACTCAATATGCATTGCACTTTTCTAGTGGAGCAGTCAGTATGGTTCAATTTAGGTAATTTCTGGATTGCTTCTCAGATGGGGAATGATGTATTCAGATGACTATGTTACTCTAGGGTATGAAACAACTCTTTTAGGGGCTGATGAGCCCTAATACAACGTCATATAAGTTTGGGGTTGATGTGCCCAAATGTGTCTATAACACCCACTTATCTTGTTCATTGGGATGCCATGTGGCAGACTATGGGCCCCCATTTTTGCCTGTCTTGTCAAACTTCAAACTTCCATAAGTTGGTCATACAAACTTGGATTTGAGTGTCGCCTGCACCACTAGAATCTTAACAATGAGAACTACAACTTGGTCTTAGTTTTGCTACATTTCGAACACTTCTATTTTGTACCCTTTTGGGAGCCATCTTTCATTTTTGAGCATTTATGGAGCTACCTAGATCAATGGTGCAGAAATAGGATATGAATAAAATATATTCCCTCACTCAATTAATGGTTTCATATTAGGCCAAGCAAGAAATGATATCTACCCTACTTTGGAGTCTCCTAAGAAGATTTGGAAACAATTTTCCATAGTTATAGATGTTCAAGATAAAGTGATTAGGTGATTCAATTGGGAGAGAAAATCAAGCCCAAACATGGGTCTTTTATAAAGGTAGAGATCAACAAGTTTTTCCAAGATTTGAAGTTGCTATTGAAATCATTCAATGAAATGAGTTTTGAATTCCAAGGTTTTGTTGGTCAACTCCTAACAAAGGTTTCCTCAGTTGCCTCATTTTTACCCAAATAAATCTTATTATATCAAGGATAATCCATATCTTAGCATTGGGAACCTATTGGCACCATAGTTGGTAGTTTTAAGGACACCATAGAATGTGTTATGAATTGCAGTCCTAATTCACAACACATACATAATGTTTTTCCCTTAATGCTATAGATTTTCGTTGCATGCAAGTAAGTTGCATTACACGTGTAGTATTTTGGCTTGTGTGCCAAATATTTTGTGCTAAATCATGAATTGTATTATAATCTATAGTGCAACCACTTTGTGTTAAGGAATTTTTAGTTGTAATGAGTTAGTTGAAACTGGTAACTATTTTGTAATTAACCATTATCATTATTCGGGTTGTTAGTAGGGTTGTTATGTTTAATAAAAGGATGCATGAGGAAAGGTTCAAGCATGCATTAGTAGCTATAGAATTCAAGAAGTAGTTGTGAAATTAGAGATAGGGTGTTACTGTATGCAATGTATGGATTTAGGTTATGAATGAAGATAATGAAATGTTAGCAGGATATTCATTCATAAATACTATGTTTTTTCAATGAAGACTTGTATATGAACATTTAATGTGAATGTTTTGAATCTATAATAATGTTAAGAATTCATGGAGTTCCTGAGTTTCTATATTCCTTTCCTCATAAATTTTTAAGGTAAGACATTATTTATCTAATGAATATTGAATATATAGATGCTTTTAGGGAATTTGTTGGTAAAGTATTTCAAACCTTATGTCCAAAAACCTATGCCAACAAACATGCCTATGTGGGGCCAAATGTTGACACACATACATTTATGAAGTTCCACAATGAAAAAAAACTTGTCTATGCAAATTTTCCAAGATGCTAAAATAATTAATGCCACCTAATATTAGAATTATCTAATTGTGATCACTCATTAGGCTATAAGGTATCATCCTAATGTGCACTAATACTATTCCAAGTCTTTTTTATGTATGGTTTACTAGATGAGCCTATGTTAAACCTAAATTGAAGTAAAATTTTAAGGATGCAATTTTTGTTAAAGTTTAGAAACCTTGGAGAATCGTACGAGTCCCTAAAATGCAAAATATAAAATGTTTGGAGATAATTTTGTAAAACTATTCAAATTTCTAATAATTTTATATAGTCTCTATAAAAATTTTGTGATTTTTAAGATAAAATAATTTTATAAGATCAAATTTGGGTGAATCATATTTAGAAAAAATGGGAATTGGCAAATATTTTTTTTGGAAAAACCATAGAAAATTAGCCCACTTGCAAATATTAGCCCCTAAAAATTACTTTGCCAAACTTTTATTATTAGGTTTCTCAATTGGTCAAAACAATTTCACGTACAGGTCGACGCATCGAATGTGGTAGTCAGAGCAATTATAGTATAACCTAACAATGAATCAATAGATAATCCAAATGCTTATTCCAGTTGGAAACTCAATAAAGATAAAATAAATTACTCAACCACTAAACAATAAGCTCTAGCAATGATCTTTTCTTTGTAATTGTTTACACTACCTTATTGTCAACCCAGTCATATTCTACATAGATCATCAAGCACTAAAATACATCATAAACAAAATAGTTCATCAAGGATGCATTTGTTGATGGCTATTATTATTTCAAGAATTTGAATTTGAAGGCATTGTTCAACCGAGTAAAAGCAACGTTAGTCCTGGCCACTTATCCCAACTAGAATTTGGAGAGGAATCGACCAATATTGATGATGATCTCCTATATGAACACTTATTCAAAGTTGAAGCGGTCCCTTCAAAGCTCACTAAAATAAACATAAATTTTCATATTGGTAAGGCACCTAAGGGACTATCTGAAAAGAAGAAAAAAATCCTAGCAATTAAAACAACACCATTTACACTGGCAAATGGACAATTATATAAGCTTGGTAATGATGTGGTAATTTGAAGATGTGTTTTGGAACATGGAAGAGAAGAAATCATTGATGAAGCACACATAGGGGGAGTTGTAATTCATTTCCAAGGTGAAACGACTGCACGAAAAATATTGCAAGAAGGATTGTGGTGGCAAATGTTATTTCGAGACTGCTGACAACATGCAGAAAAATATGACATATGCCAAAGATCTAGACGACCACTATTGACACACCATATGCTACAACATTCAATTGTTCCATCACTACCTTTTGAGATTTGGGAAATCAATTTCATTGACCTATTTCCCAAAAGAGCCAAACAAACAGGAGAAAAGTATATCATAACAATAGTCGAATACTTAACAAGATGGGTAGAAGTGGAACTATTTGAAATCATGTACCAAAGAACTAGTAGCAAAAATAATATATGAAAATATAATAACATGGTTTGGTTGTCCCATGATCATTATCACTGGTAGAGGGATGCATTTTGTCAATGGTACAATCCAAATTTTAATGAATAACTTTATGATTAAACATAGGAATACTACCACATATCACCCACAAGAAAACCGTTTTGTGAAATCTATCAACAAAATACTACATAAAGGATTAACAAATATTTTCAATATAGACCGAGATTACTAGGATGACAAGGTTCCATCCATTTTATGGGCACACCCCATAGCATACAAGCAGTCAACAAGATCACACCTTTTAAATGCATTTAGGGAAAAGAAGCTGTCATACCATTTCAGTGTTCAGTGAATGCACAAAGTGTATTAACTATACTAAAATATAATACAAAACTATAAACAAAATTACTCAAAAAATTGCATCAACTAGAAGAAGACCATCTCCACGCACTCTACCATCAACAAATTAGTAAAGAACATAAAAAAGCATGGCATGACAAAAACCTACAAAATAAGATTTTTCAAGTCAGTGACTTAGTCTTATTGTACGATATTGGTGTGAAGGACAAACCAAGGAAACCAGAAACCACATGGTTCAGATCCTTCACCATCGAAGGCATGTGACCTTCCGGAGCCTTTCAATTGAAGACATTACAAGGAAACCTTTTCAAGTCACTTTTTAATAGTGCTCATCTTCAATATATCTCTTAATACCATTTAGTGTGTGTTAGCTAGATGACTACTTTGTGGCAGGCTAATCGGCCGATAATTTGTAAAATTAGTAATTTTTCTTTATTAAGTTTAAATTAGTAAATTATTTACAAAAAGTAGTTATAAATTAGCAATAAAAAATAATCAACATAACAGTCGAAGATCCAATAAAAGCACGAAAAAACAAATCAAGTAGGTATACACATTAATGATATGGAACAAGAGCTCGATCCATGTAATCTTCTGAATAGCAAAGTAAAACAAAACATGGACTGATTGAAGAAGAAAATGAACCAGTCATTGATGAATTTGTTGAAGATATTGAAAGATATTCAAGTGAAGAAGAAGAAGAACCACCCATAGGTATATAAATATATGTCATGTATTATTGAACTTATACATATTTATTAGTTTCAACTTCATTCTCTATTTTCTAATTTAAATATTTCATGTATATTTATTCTCATTTACATTAAATTCTTATATGTACAAGTGAAATCAATATTGATGATGTGATGTTAGAAAATGTTGACACTGGCACATATGGAGATAAAAATATGACCATGTCATATGATATCGTGTTAAGCTGATTATTGACAAGTTCTTCAAATATGAAAATGTGACAATTGGAGCTCAAATTTTGAGAGGTCTCTTAAAATTGAAGAAATTAAAACAAGCTTCAACAATATTGGGCATTCAAAAATCAACAAAAGATAAAAATGTGAAGGAGAATGTGATTAAAAATATGAGTAGTGCTCTAAAATCAGTTGGAAGATCTAGAAAGAAAATTGATCTAGATGAATCTAGAGAAATACAAATAACAATGGTTTCATCAACTACTCAAATATATCATTTGATAAAATATATGGAAGAGGCATTAGGGACCTCATTAAAACATTGCACAAGCACAAGAAATTTCGATTAAAGGAAAAATAAGACCAAGGTCATGGGACACATACTCCAAGTTGAATGTTGCTTAAAACATCCTATTGGGTATCACTTCCAATATATTATGGCTAAGGAAATTGGCAAAGGAAAAGAGGCATTTATTGGCATTTGTTTATGAAAATAAAGGAAAATAGGAGAAAAGGGAGATCAAAGGTTATAGGTTTGCATGAGAGGGAAACTGAAGGAAAAATATAATAAAATGAATCTAAAGGCCTCAATGATAAAATGGCTTATGATGATCAATTCATAGCTTTTTGACATATTTTTGATAGTTTCGTTTTGGAATTAATTTTAGAAAATTAAGAGCACCAAGAAGAGAAATAAAGCAAGCAAGCAAAGGAAGACACAGGAAGGACAAGGAAAGAAAAGGTCAAGCAAGGAAAGTTGTATCAAGCAACTTCAACATGAGGATTTGTAAGAAACATGTTGCATGTGTGATTTCCTAGATGGTTTGTGAATGCATGGTACATGCATTTGTGTATTTGGTTCTTTTGTTTTCATTGGCATGTGTTTTTCTAGGTTTTATAGTCGTTTCAACCTTTCCTTGCCAGTTCCAAATAACCACGGTGTGATGGGATTATTTTCTTTGTTGATATTTGGATCGCTGGAAGGTTTTGGAACTGGGTGAGGTGGTCTTAGGAAAATTCCCAAGGGTTGGGGGTGGAGGTGGTTTGATCTATGAGAATCCCTCAATAGGTGGGTGGAGACAGGAAAATTACTTAAGGTAATGGTGAAGAAACTTTGAGGCATCCAAGGTTGTTTTGGGCATTGTGATCTCTTTACTGATTTTGGTGAGATCGTGGTAGCATAAGGGTGGAGGTGGTTTAATCTCTAGGAATGCCTAGTTTTTTATGTCTTGAAATCCCACATTCATGCTTGGAATATGGCACAGGGGTGATTGGTGGAAAGAAAGATTTAGTGCATCCTAATATACAGTCAGGTGGTACGTGGAAGTCCCTGACTTGGTTGGATTTTTCATAAGTTAATAAGATTTGTTTTTCCTATTGCAATCTATGAGCACTTGTGATTGTTATTATGGTGATTTGATGGATAATATGTCATGGTTAATAATTGGGTTATATGTTGGTTATAAGCTTTGATTTGAAATTTACTCTAGTTATGCCTTATTCAGGATTTGATAAGCATTTGATGGCTAATGAATGCATGGGCTAACAAGTGTTATTGCAGATATTATGAGAGGGAATTAGACCTTGGTGATTTTTAGATAAGTTTCAAGGTCTTATTTTCAAATATGCATTCATGACCTGTAGATTACATGTTCACCATATGTTTAACAAAATGACTATCATGGTTAGGTTAGGTTAGGTTAAGTCCTTGATCAAGTTTTATATGATTAACATTTTCTTTAAGTATTTTATCATTCTTGAAAGTCGCAGGAAGTTCTGGGAAGTTGTCTGGACGCTAGCTTGGAATCATGGCCTAGATATCGAGACTGCAGGCACTAAATTGAGGTTGTTTTGTCATAATTGCACTCAGGGAGGCTTGTGAATGCATTTGGAGGGTCACAACCACACTCATGCCAGATTGTGCATGCGGTTGGGAGTCTGTCACTGAAAAATTAGTTTAGCTCAGAGTTTGGTCACCTAAGGTGGTTCTTTGGCCACTGCGTGTCCTGTAAGCCCTATAGGATGTCAGTAAGTTCCAATTGTCGGCCCCACTTCCATAATTGAAGCTTGGAGGTTAGGTCATGTCGTAGTAACTCTTCGTCTCATCTTTATCTTGGTAGACCAATGAAATTAGGAATATGTGGGAAGGTGTAGGTTACAATCTCGCTTAGGTGATGGAATGAAGGTGTTCTACCTCTTGACTCTTGAGGGTAAAGGTGAGAAGATCGACAGATAATGGGATGGATGTGATCCCTACCTCTCCTGGTAAGTTGTGTCTTACCCATTGTCATTGGACGATACGATGGATGTGATCCTTACCTCTCATGGTAAGTAATATCTCGCCTATTGTTATGAGACACACGATGGTCGTGATCCTTTCCTGATAAGTTGTATCTCCCCTATTGTCATTGGATATAGGGTGGTAGTTATAGCTCTCTATGATGATTATTTTTCTTTAGAAACCCATATGTGCAAAAAACTATAAGTCAGTCTACGCAATCTAATTCGATCCCTTACAACACATATAAAAAGACCTAATGTCTAATCACTATGGAGCACCATCATCACACATCACATCTTCTCTCTCTTCCCTTGATTGGTTCATATAGGTCTGAAATAAGAAGGTTGGAGCTCACACGTGCAAAGGAAAGGAGGAAAATTCTATTTTATCCATTAACTTTCTTATTGGGACAGTTTGACCAACCTTTGACTTGGGTTGACTTGGATCATTTTGACTTGAAATTTCAGAATGTCTCTCTGTTTTGGGAGGTAAAATTCATTAGGCAGGAGGATGAATTTTTCTAAGCAATTTGACCATATTTAACCATAGTCCTACACCTAGGGATTTTGCACATTCAAGGTTGAATTTGACCAAATTTGTATGGGCAGAATTTCGATTGTTTTAACTAGACTTTGACCAACAAGGAAGGCCACATTTATTGGCAGGTTGACCAAACCTATTGGAGTAGCTTTATTTTTTTACTTTTGGACTGGTTAGGGCATCTTTGACTACTATTGACTTTGACTAGACTTGTAGACTTTGACTCTAGAACAGATTTGACTTTTGGGCTCATCTTGATTGGATATTGGTTAGTTGTTTTTTGATGGTCAAATATTTGACTGTGACTTATTATTGATGAATCAGAACGTTGTATCTCTCTGCTGAACATTTGTTGACAATCTAATACAATAATATT